>Ga0335072_10000406_pt1 | contig 87434 bp, 71 predicted proteins | sample Lox_Sample_21_FD_206725 | JGI IMG/M metagenome (GOLD analysis project Ga0335072, IMG submission 206725) | Soil microbial communities from Loxahatchee National Wildlife Refuge, Florida, United States - Lox_Sample_2.1 | ecosystem: Environmental > Terrestrial > Soil > Wetlands | place: USA... | reverse complement strand
CCCACCGGCGCCTGCATCTCCGGCCGCGCCGCCATCGAGCAGCACATGAAACCCGAGTATGCGAAGCTCGGCCGCGCTGCCTCCGCCTCCGTCGCCTCCTGGGGATCCACCCAGACCGGCAACTTCGTCTACGAGTGGGGTCAGGCGCAGGCGACCTTCCCCGGCGGCACAACCATCTCCGACAAATACCTCACCGTCTGGCAGCGCCAGACCGACGGCTCCTGGAAAATCTTTCGCAACCTTGTCATTCCCTCAAAATGACAAGCCACCCGCCGTGCCCTCTGGCAGGAGTCGGCTTTCGGTACCTCCGTACTCCCTCGCCCTCTCTTTTTCCTTGAATTGCTTTCTTCGCATCCTTAACCTGAAACCATCGGGGATGGTCTGCTCAGCAGCTCATCCCTTTTCCATTTCAGGCGCGATCCCAGGATCGCGCTGGTTCGCTGTTTGAAAATTCGACCGCTCCGTCTACCTTGGACGCGTGATTGAATCATTCACCCCCGTCATCGATTCATTCACACCCGCGACCCCGTCAATCCCACGCGCCATTGAATCAGGGACACGCGTGAGCCAACTGACGCGGGCTCAATCATCAAGCCTCGTCACATACGGGAATGCGTCAATCACGAGCGTCCTTGATGCATTCACACGCCCGAGCGAAGTCACCCACTGTCGATCAGTTGCCACGCTCCCCCAAAACCCCTCTTTCTCAATTCCTTTTGAATGAATCAACTCCCAGGCCAGGGGGAGGGGGGGTACCGCACACCGCTTCCTGCTTCCTGCCGAGGGTTTACGCTGGTAACGGATCGTCGACGAGCCATGAACCGCATCGCCCTTATTGCCGCGCTTCCCTCCGAGCTTCGCCCCCTCGTCCGCCACTGGCCCCGCCACGGCAAGATCACCAGCGGGCGCATCGGTACTCTTGACGCCATCGCCGTCGCCTCCGGCATGGGCGAGACCGCCGTCTCGCGCGCCTGCGAGGCCGTCCTGGCCGCCGGCCCCGTCGACGCCCTCATTTCGCTCGGTTATGCCGGCTCACTCTCCTGCGGACTCCGCGCCCCGGATGCCGTCCCGGTCCGCGAAGTGGTCGACGCCCGCACCGGAGAACGCTTTGAAGCCGCCCCCCCACCCCAACCGGTCACCAACGGTCTGAAAGCCCAGCGGCTGGTTACGGTTGACCACGTGGCCAACCCCGAGGAGAAGCGCCGCCTCGCCGAAACCCATCAGGCCACCCTTGTCGATATGGAAGCTGCCACCGTGGCCCGCTTCGCCCGCGACCACAACCTCGCCTTTCTTTGCTTTAAAGGCGTCACCGACGGCCCCAACGACGAGCTGCCCGACTTCAACCGCTTCACCGCACCCGACGGCCGGCTCCGCACCGCTGCCTTCGCCGCCTACGCGCTCTTCCACCCGCAGTACTGGCGGATTCTGAGCGACCTGGAGAAAAACAGCCACGCCGCCGCCCAGCATCTGGCGGAGTGCGTCCGCGCGAATTTCGCTTCCCCGTCCCCGTTAGCTTCGGTAAGCTGAATCTTAGAGTCCCCAATGGCAACAGCGACCAGCAACGATCTGCGCGAACAAACGCCTGCGCCCATCCCCACGACGATGCGCGCCGCGGTCTACCGCGGCGTCAACGATGTCCGCATTGAGACCGTGCCGGTTCCGGAGATCGGCCACGGCGAAGTGCTCATTCGCGTTCACTCCTGCGGTGTCTGTGGCACCGACCTCAAGAAAATCCATACCGGATCGCACTCCGCGCCCCGCATCTTCGGCCACGAGATCTCCGGCGTGATCGCCACCACGGGCCAGGGGGTCCAGGATTTCCGGGTCGGCGACCGGGTCATGGTCTTTCACCACACGCCCTGCGGCAAGTGCTACTACTGCCGCCACAAAACGCCCTCGCAGTGCAACGATTACAAGCGCGTCGGCGTCACCGCCGGTTTCGAGCCCTCTGGCGGCGGCTTCGCAGAATACGTCCGTGTCATGCCCTGGATCGTCGGCCGTGGCCTCATCCGGATTCCGGATCATGTGTCCTTCGAACAGGCCGCGTTCGTCGAGCCGGTGAACACGACTTACAAGGCCATCCGGAACCTCGCCCTCGAGCCCGACGAGACCGTTCTGGTCATCGGCCAGGGCCCCATCGGCATCATGCTCGCCGCCCTCGCCGCCCGGACCGGCGCCAAAGTCCTCACCTCCGATCTCTATCCGGAACGCCACCGGATCGCCGCGCAATACGGTCTCAGTCACCCCATCGACGCCAGCCAGGAAGACGTTGTCGCTGTCGCCCATCGCGAGAGCGAGGGACGCGGAGCCGATGCGGTGATCGTCGCCGTCGGCGGCAATGCCCTGATCAAAACCGCCATGGATGCTGCCCGTCCCGGCGGACGCGTCCTGCTCTTCGCCGCCACCCAGCATTGCGAGGCGACCTTCGATCCGGCCGTGGTCTGCATGGACGAAAAGACCCTGATGGGCTCCTACAGCTCGTCTTTCGACCTCCAGCCCGAGGTCGAAGACATCGTCTTCGGTGGGTGCCGCAGCGACTTCGATCTGACTCGTCTCATCTCGCACCGTTTCTCGCTCGAAGAGGCCGTCGAGGCCATCCGTATCGCCTCGAATCCTTCCTCTAACTCCATGAAAGTCTTCGTCCAACCGCAAAAGCCCTAACTTTGAGACAATAGAGGGATGGCAGCGCATATGACAGCCGCCGTCCTCCACGGCCGTGAGGACCTGCGTATCGAGCAGGTTCCCATGCCGAAGGCGGCAGCGGGCGAGATCGTGGTCCGTGTCCATGCGGCGCTCACCTGCGGCACCGACCTCAAGGTCTACCGTCGCGGTTACCATGCGCGCATGCTCAAGCCTCCCATTCCCTTTGGCCACGAGCTGGCCGGCACGGTGCATCAGGTGGGCCGCGGCGTAGCCGCCTTTCGCTCTGGCGACCGCGTGGTCGCGCTGAATTCTGCACCCTGCGGTGACTGCTATTACTGCCGCCATCATCAGGAAAACCTCTGCGATCGCCTGATCTTCAACAACGGCGCCTACGCCGAATACCTGCTGATCCCGTCCCGGATTGTTGCCAAAAATACTCTGCGCATTCCGACCGGCATCTCCTTTGAGCATGCAGCACTGACCGAAGCTCTGGCGTGTGTGGTGCATGGCCTCGACGAATGCCAGCCCCAGTCCGGCGACACCGTCGCCATCATTGGCGCCGGCCCGATCGGCCTCATGTTCATGCACCTTGCCGAGCTCAGCGGCCTCCACGTCATTGCCGTCGTCAAGCGCGATGAGCAGGTCGCCGCCGCCAAACGGTTTGGCGCTTCTGAAGTGGTTCAGCTCAGTCCGGCTGTCGATCCGGTAGCTGCCGTGCGTGCCCTCACGCCCCAGCGCCGGGGCGTCGACATCGCCATCGAAGCCGTCGCCAAACCTGAGGCCTGGCAATGGGCCGTGGACATGGTTCGCAAAGGCGGAACGGTCAACTTCTTCGGCGGCTGCGCCGCAGGTACCAAGGTGGAGCTCGACACCAACCGCCTGCACTACAACAACATCACCCTGCGCTCCAGCTTCCATCACACCCCGGCAGCCGCCCGCAAGGCATTCGACCTCATCGTCAGCGGCCAGTTCCGCTCCAGCGACACCATCACCAGCCGGGCCCCTCTCTCCGAGCTCAACCGCGTCTTCCGCCGCCTCATGAACCGGGCCGGTGACATCAAGACGGCCATTATTCCCTGACGGGGATTCCGGGGAGCCGATGCCGGTCGATGTCGCACACCACGAGTTGATCGAGAAGGAATGGGCTGCGCTCCCGCCCGGATACCGCATCTCCGATCCCCCCGCCAGCCCTCGGCAGGACCGCGCCGGGTGCCGTGCCTTCGCCGCATCCAGCCACATGAGGACTCGGCTGCTCCGCGCTTTTGAGCGCAGGCGCACCGCGCGGAGCTCCGCTTGACGCCGGGCCGTCGCCTCGCTGATCTGAAACTCGACGCGGCCTACGAACGATGCGCGGAGATCGCCCGTCGCGAGGCCAGGAACTTCTACTACGCCTTTCTGGCTCTGCCCAAACACAAGCGCAATGCCATTTGCGCCGTCTACGCCTTCATGCGCCATGCGGACGACATTTCGGATGACGAGTCGCGCTCCCGCGAAGAACGGCGCGCCGACCTCGCTTCCTGGCTTGAGGACTGGAACCGCGCTGCTTCGGGCGAACCAACGGAAGATCCGGTCTTCATGGCCCTGGCCGACACGCAGATCCGCTTCCAGATTCCTCTCGAGCTTCTCGACCAACTCGTGCAGGGGACGGCCATGGACTTACAGCCACCCGGCGCTGCGGACGCCGCCGACGCCGATGGCGCCGCCCAGCCCCGGCCCTACAACGACTACACCACCTTTCCCACGTTCGACGACCTGCGGCGCTACTGCTACTACGTCGCTTCGGTCGTCGGTCTGGTTTGCATCCGGATCTTCGGCTACTCCGATGCCCGTGCCGAATCTCTGGCCGAAGATACCGGCGTCGCCTTCCAGCTCACCAACATCCTTCGCGACGTCCGCGAAGACGCCGAACGGGGCCGCATCTATCTCCCGCTCGATGACCTCGACCGCTATGGAGTTCGCATCGAAAATCTCGCTGCTCTGCGCGACGGCGCGCACATGACGCTGAACCAGCGCGAACTGCTGGAGAGTCTGGCCGAACGTGCCGAGGACTATTACAAATCCGGCGTCGCGCTGCTCCCGCTGATCGACCCCGACGCCCGACCCGCTCTGTGGGTGCTGATCACGATCTATCACGATCTCCTTCGGCGCATCGAACGGCGCAACTTCGACGTCTTCTCCGAGCGCGTGCGCGTCCCGCTCAGGACGCGGATCGCCATCCTTCTTCGCGGTCTTCTGCGGGTTATGCGCTCTCGCATCTTCAGCCTGCCCGAGCCGAGTGCGTGATCGCCGCTCGCCGGGGACGTCCGCGCCGTGTGCTGAGCCGAACGGGGAGCCCGTCCCAATGGTTACCCAGACGCCGCATCGGTAACCACCGCATCGAGTCAAGACTGGCTCTGTTCTTGTCCGAGTTACGCCTCACGACGGAGGGGCTCTTTCGCCCTGCTATCGCGGAAACGCCCATGCTTTCAGTGCGTTGTCGGCGCACTCCGTGGTTTTCTGCCCTTACTGCAGTGCACTCCCACTCTGCAAACCTTCCCAAATGTGGAAAATAGGGGCCGAATCTGCGGTTACGTGCCTAAAGAGTGATGTTCATCTCCCCGAAAGTCTGCCAACATGGCTGGCACTCCTCCCCGAATGAAGAAAACCTGAACGCGATTTCAGGTGTCACAATGGTGGGAGCTGAATGCGGTTCCTGAATATGCATGAACTGATTGCACATCTGTCGGAACTCAGTGGTTATCTGCCGGCTGTTCTTATCACTCTCGGCGTCGCCGCGCTCGTCGCCTGCGCTCTGGGTTGTACGGCCTGTTCGCCCTGCGAGGAAAAAGACGAACTGTTTCACCGCGAAGTCTACTGAGCCGTACCCGCGACCGCTGCACGCACCCGCTTGCTGTCTACTACGCGTCTAGCGCAACGCAAATCTGCATGATCGGAGGCGCGAGCTTATCCCAGCGCCGCCGTTAGCTCCTGCCCGTTCGGCGAGCCCAGTCCCGTACATGCATCCCATCCAGGTCCCGCCTTGTAGGTTCCGTTGTTGCCCTGGGTGATGTCGCGAAAGTCCTTCGCATCTCCATACAGCGTGGGATTCACAAATCCCACGGGAGTTCCCTTCTTCTGATTGATGAGGGTGAGAAGCGCCGCCCACAGCGGGGCCACTGCGCTCGTCCCCCCCACTACCTCCTGCTGCCCATCGACCAGGATGTTGTATCCACTCTCCGGCGCCGCATCGCCGGCAACATCAGGAACACCGCGACCGCTTCCGGCGATGCCCGCGCTGGTCTGCCAGGTTGGCAAAGGAAAGAGCGTGCTGTACCCGCCGCCTGTCGCGCCTCCCTGGCTGCCATCGTTCCATACGGTCTCCGAGCTGATGGTCGAGCCCGATCCGATCAGCTCCGTTCCGCCACAGGCCAGCACGTGCGGGCTCGACGCCGGGAAATCGACGTGGTTCCCGCCATCGCTCACCCCATCCGACGATCCGTTATCGCCGGACGCGACCGTGATACTGACCCCCAATGCCGCGGCGCTTTGGCAAGCGTCGTCGAGGGCCGTCACCGAAGACTGCGCCCAGCTCGATTCCGGGCCGCCCCAGCTGATCGATATCACCGAAGGCTTGTTGGCCGTGTCGTGCACCGCCGTCGTGATCGCGTCAATGAAGCCCTGATCCGTGTTCGGCGCAAAATAGACGGCGATCCTCGCTCCCGGCGCCATCGATCCCGCCACCTGAATGTCGAGCGCTACCTCGCCATCGGCTCCGTTGGGATCCCCCGGCGAGTTCGTCCCGCCATCGACGGAAACAGCGACAACCGTGGGCGGCGCGATCCCCAGTCCGCCGAAATAAGTCGTGATGTCGCTCGTGGTATACCCGCCCCCGAGTTCAATAATCCCAATGGCCTGTCCTGCTCCGTTCACCCCGGTCGGAAAACTGTACAACGCCGCGACCTGGGGTGGATTGAAAGGCCCAGGCTGCGCAGCCTTTGGCTTTTTCTTCTTCTTCAGGTTCTTCAGATAGCGAAAGTGCGGTTTCGCGATGGGTCGTGCATCCAGACCCAGCACCGCCTCGACCAGAGGCGCGTGGGTTTCCGGCAACGACACCGTCCCGGTGAAGGTGTGATACCGCCGCTTCGTCTTCGCTTCCTTGTAATCGTGCAACTCGACACCGAAGGCCTGTTCCATTGCCTGCGCCGGCCCGCGCAGCACGAGGGTCCGCCGTGACAGACTCGATGCCGCCTCGTCGACGCTGAGCCCGTGGTCATGGGCAAAGCTGCGCAATGCGTCGAAGCTCGCCGGATCGGCCGCATACTGCGTGTCGAAATCCTCGCGCGATACAACCTGGCCGCCCAGGGCGTGCAGGTCCAATGCATTTCTCCGTTTCACGATGACCGATACGCTGACCGGCTGCTTCGGATCCGTGCGTCCGATGTGGGTTGCATTCGGGGGAACGGCTCTTTCGGAACGGGGCAGGACAACACGCTTCTGAGTGGGGGCGCTCACGGCATACCTCCTGGCGATGTTCCGCCATCCTATCGCAAAACCTGGTACTCGATATGAACCCGCGAGTCCTGGCTCTCCAGCCGCCGGCCGTCCCGCCTGCTGGCCGTTTCCTGTTGGCGGCCGGCTCTCGGGCTACCGGCTAAAGCCTGTTGCCTGCTGGCCGTCCCCGACTCGGTCTCCCTGCGCGGGGGGCGCGGAAATCACCAGGAACCGCACTTCTCTGGCCGACTCATTCCTCGCCTGGTGCTTCGTCCCCGGAGCAATCTCCAGACCCTGGCGCGGCCCCAGCGCATGCAGCCGTCCTTCGATCTCCATCGTTAGTTCGCCGTCGAGCACAAAGAAGAACTGCCGCGCCTTCGTATGAAAATGGCGCTGCTCTTCAGCTGCGGGCGGCATCCGTTCCTCGATGACACTCAAGCCCTCGCTCCGCACCAGATGCCATCCGTCGCACACCTCACCCCAGGTGTAATGCTCGGCCGTCTCGGTGCTCACCGGATGATCCATAAACGCTGCTCCAGGTTCGTTCCCAGTCTGCTCGTTGTTCGCTTGCTCCTGCCAACCCGCTCGAGGAGAGCGGCCGGCGTGACGCGCCGGTGACTACAGGGGAATATTGCCATGCTTTTTTGGCGGCATCTTCTCCCGCTTCCCCTCCAGCATCTCCAGTGCCGAGCACAAGCGCCCCCGCGTTTCATGCGGCAGAATCACCGCGTCCACATATCCGCGTTCGGCGGCCACATAGGGATTCGCAAACTGCTCGCGGAATTCGTGCACCCGGGCGGCTTTCGCGGCATTCAGAATTTCCGCTCGGCGTTCCTCGCTGAGCGGACCTTCGCTCTTCTCTGCCAGCTTCACTGTGTGCCCCAGTTCTCGGCCGTAGACGATGTTCACCGCGCCTTCCGGACCCATCACCGCAATCTCGGCGGTCGGCCACGCCAGATTGACGTCCGTGCGTAGATGCTTGGAGCTCATGACGCAATAGGCGCCGCCGTAAGCCTTGCGCGTGATCACCAGCAGCTTGGGCACCGTCGCTTCGGCAAACGCGAAGAGCAGCTTCGCGCCGTGCCGGATGATCCCTCCATACTCCTGCTGCGTTCCCGGCATAAACCCGGGTACATCCTCCAGCGTGATGAGGGGGATATTGAATGCGTCGCAAAACCGCACGAAGCGCGCCCCTTTGACGCTCGCGTTGATGTCGAGCACGCCGGCCAGCATCGCTGGCTGATTCGCGACGATTCCTACCGGCCTCCCGTTCATGCGCGCAAACCCCACCACAATGTTCTGCGCGAAGTGTTCGTGCACCTCGAAGAAATAGGCATCATCGACGATGTGGCGGATTGCCTGCTTGATGTCGTAGGGGCGTGTCGAATCCGCCGGCACCAGTGAATCCAGGCCGCGATCCGCGCGATCCACCGGGTCCGTGCAGGGCCGCCGCGGCGGATCATCGAGATTGTTGGATGGCAGGAAGCTCAGCAGCTCCCGCACCATGGTGAGGCACTCCGCATCGTCATGCGCCTCGAAGTGGGCCACGCCGGAAATCTCGTTGTGGGTCGCTGCTCCTCCCAGCGCCTCCTTGGTCACTTCTTCATGCGTGACGGTTTTGATCACGTCCGGCCCGGTGACGAACATGTACGAAGTCTTGTCGACCATCAGGATGAAGTCGGTGATCGCCGGCGAATAGACCGCACCGCCCGCGCAGGGGCCGAGGATCGCCGAGATCTGCGGAATGACGCCACTGGCCATCGTGTTGCGCAGAAAAATATCCGCGTATCCGGCCAGAGAAACCACGCCTTCCTGAATCCGGGCACCGCCCGAGTCGTTGAGCCCGATCACGGGCGCGCCCACCTTCATCGCAGTGTCCATCAGCTTCACGATCTTCGCCGCATTCGCCTCGGAGAGCGATCCGCCAAACACTGAGAAATCCTGCGCGAATACAAACACGGTGCGGCCGTCGATTTTGCCGTAGCCGGTGACGATCCCATCTCCGAGAAAGCGCTTGTCCGCCATCCCGAAGTCGGTGGCCCGATGCGTGACAAACCGATCCGACTCGACAAACGTCGCGTCATCGAGCAGCAGATCGATGCGCTCGCGCGCACCCAGCTTGCCTTCGCTGTGCTGCTTCTTCCGCCGTTCCTCGCCGCCGCCCTCTTCGGCCAGGCGGTTTCGCCGTTCGAGTTCTTCCACCAGATCGTTGTTCATCGCCTCGGATTATAGCGGTCACGGCGCAGACCCTTCGTGCCGGCGCGCACACATGCGTGGGCAAAGAAAGACGGGGCTCAGCGCGAGTTCAGCCGCTCCGTCAGGCGGCGTCTAACTTCCGGCCATTCCGAGGCAAGGATCGAAAACCGGGCGGAGTTGCGGGCCGTCACATCGGAGGCCATGCGATGCGCGCGCAGAATGCCTTCAAATTTGGCGCCGATGCGTTCGATCGCCGCACGGGATCGCTGGTTCCGCTCATCGGTGTGGAGGCAGACGCGCAGCATCCCCCACACTTCAAAGGCGTGCGTCAGCATCAGCAGTTTGGCCTCGGTATTCGCGGCGGTGCGAATCGCCGATCCGTTCAGCCAGGTATAGCCAATCTCGCAAACGTCCGCCTGCTGCCGGCCGTAGCGCTCATGGCCCTCGGGCCAGGGGAATCGCTCGATATCGAAAAAGCGCGTCGATCCGATGACGACGTTATCCGATTGGCGCACAGTGGCGAAGGGCACGGCGATACCGGCTTCGCGCCAGCTGATCGCGGTCTGCACATACTTCGTCGCCTCAGCGATGCCATGCGGAACCACGGTCCAGCAATACAGATCGCCGGCATCCGCCGATACGGCTGCGGCGATCGCCGCAATGTGGCGAGGTTCCAGCGGTTCCAGGCGAACCTGCTGGCCGCTGAGGGTGAAAAGTTCCTGGGTCACGGTGTTCTCCGCGAATTGGACGAGGTGTGCGGCGCGGGATCGCCATAGAGGATGCCGCGACCGTGTGTGCCGACATAGACGCGACCGTAGAGCCGCGGGTCGCCGGCGATTTGCAGGATCAGGCCCCATTGGTGCTGCGGGTCGCTGATGCGACTCCAGGTGCGGCCTTCGTCGACGGAGCGAAAGAGGCCAGGCTGGCTCCCGATCGTCCCGGCAAGATAAAGTGCCGGATCGTTGTGCCCAGGCGGTGCTTTGCCAAAGCCGAAGGCCTGGATCTCCGTGACGCCAGTTGAGCGCCTGAAGGAAATGTCCTTGCCGGCCGGCGGAGAGTTGAGCGAAGCCGCATGATAAAGGCCGTCGAAGGCTGCGAACCAGAGATCGCCGCTTCGTCCAGGCATCGCGTAGAGACGATCCTGCCCACCCCTTGGATCGCCGCGCAGCGAATCGGAACGGGCCGGCGCGTTCTCCAGCGCGAAGTGCTGCGACGTGAAGCTCACGGCAGCGTTCGTGCTGCGATACAAGGTGTGGTCCTGAAGAGAAACGGCGTAAAAGGAGCGCGGATCCTGCGGATCGGCGATGACACGCGTGCCCGTGGGCAATCCCTGTATGGCTTTCCAGGTTGCGCTTTGGTCGCGAGTCACGAACGGAGCCTGGCCTTCGGGCGTCCACACCCACGTCGATCCATCCGCGGACACCGCGATGGATCCCGCGCGGCTGTCGGGCGTCGGACTGGTGGTCGCGGGATGCCAGGTGCGACCGGAATCGAGTGAGTCGCTGAAATTCTCGCCTGGCTTGTGCTCCGCGCTGATGCCCACGCGGACCACCACATTGAATCGCAGCGTGGCCGACGCAACGCTCGTGGTGTTGCCGAAGCGCGGTGGAGCGGAAGAGCCCTCGGGTGCGGGACGGTCGAAATCCCAGTGGACAAATCCACCGTAGTCGCCGATGGCGCTGATCAGATGTGCGCCGTCGCCGGGACTGTCGAGTTGCAAGGCAACCGTCTCCTCGATCCCCGGCACGAGGATTTTCCAGTGCGTCGGCTGGCCGCGATCGATGGCGCTCAGATCATCGGTTTCCCATCCGCCGTAGCCGGTGGTAAAGACGGCATGGTCGGAATTGGCAGGATCGATCTCGATGTCGAACATCCAGTGAATCGGCGTCGGCTGCACGTAGGGCGCGAGCGCGTAGTCGAGGATGCCGCTGTGCATATTGCCGAAGAGCGGCTTCCACGTTGAGCCGCCGTCGGTGGAGCGAAAGATGGTTTCGCCGCCATCAAAGCCGGGACGGCCGAAGGTGCTGGCAATGACGGTCTGCGGGTGACGAGCATCGACGGCGACCGCGGCATAGCCAAACTCCTTGCTGCCGTGGACAGGATGTTCGGGCGTGACGTCGGTCCAGGCTCCGCTGCGAATATTGAGCTTCCACACTGCACCATCGGTCATGCGCGACGGACCGGGCGCCGTGCCATAGGCGACGTAGAGAAATCCATCGCAGGCGAAGGCGGCGCGCGTCGGCCGGTATTGGGTTGGAGCTCCGCTGACCGGCTGCCAGGTGACGCCCGCATCGTTCGAGACAAACAGATTCGGCCGATTCATCAGCGAAACGCCAACGTAGAGGGTCTGCGTAGCGGTGTGGGCATGGCCGGTTGGCGGGACGAATTGCACGAAGACAATGCCGCTGCCACGAATCGGCGGGTGCTGCCCGCGCGGCGGCATTTCCCCGGTGACGGGCGCCGGTGCCGAAGGGCTGGCCTCGGTCACATCGGGAAAGCTCGTCACGCGCGTCCATGTCACGCCGCGGTCGCGCGATCGCCACAACCCATCGTGACGTGTGCCTACATAAAGGATGTGGCCATCCTGCGGGTCAACCGCCAGCCGTTCCCCATTGCCGCGTCCGTCTTCGTTGGCTCCGAATTTGATGGGTACATGGGTCCGCTGAAAGGTTCTCCCCCGATCCGCAGAGCGGAGAATGGCTCCGTCGGGCGCGCTCGGGTTGGAGTAGGTTCCGCAGGCAAGATACAGGCGATTGGGATCGGACGGATCGATGGCCATCGACTCGACCCCCATCAGGTTGCGATCCTTATAGGAAATCCAATCCATCAACGGTTGCCAGCGTTGGGTCGAGTCGTCCCAGCGATAGGCGCCGCCGATGTCGGTGCGCGCGTAGCGAAGGCCGGGCACCGTGGGATGAAAGACGATGCCGTCGACAAAACCCCCTCCAACGATCTGGACGTTCCTCCAGTTGTAGTGTTGGGGAGGCGACATCTGAGCCCGGCACGCGAGCGCCGTGAGCAGGAGCAGAGTGGCTGCGAGGCGGGAGGGTGTCAAAAAAAGGCCGCAGTCCTTTCGTAGTTTCGAGAGGTACGGCACCAGTTTATTGCACGAAGATTGCTCAGGTGTGCGACGGCTTCAGACCATTCCGGGCGATGGCGAATAGCCTTCCGGAAACAGACATCCCCAGGAGGAATCGAGACACAGCCAGCGCTGCGTGCTGAACCAGCTGGTGGGAAGTTCGGGAATGTGGAGCAGACCGTGCCCGCGCGCGCAGAAAAGCTCCGTGCCGTTCCACGAAAGAAAATTGCACGAGGCCTGGCCCACACGCGCGGGATTCGACAGCCGCCGCAGGCATTCGGGGCAGCGCCTGCGCTGGTCCTGCAGAATCCAGCGGAACCCGAACAACAACGCCGGGAACGCTGCCGCAAGCTGGACATACAGCGCGCTGACCGGGTTGCTCGGATAGAACCCGTAGGCCAGATCGGCGGAGAAAAGCCAGATGGTGATCATCATCAGCGCGAACTTGGCGAGCAAAAAGGCCCACCGGCGGGCATTCACGATGGCAGGCAGATGATCGCGTCGGTGAGGGTATTCGCCCAGAGGCAGCGCGGTCGTTGCCGGCAATGCCAGCGACGCCATGAGCAGGGCAAACAAAAACACCAGCGACGGCTGGCCGGCCAGATGCGCGATGGAGATGCAGTCGAAGTCGCTGGTGACTCCGTAACGGGTTTCGACCATCTTGCGCCATCCACCGTGCGGCGGCGGGAAGGCCGAGTTGCGAATCCTCGCGACCACGAATCCTCTTGTGCCCGGCGCAAGGGCGGCCAGTTGATCCGGGCTCTCCAGCAGCAGAGCGTCGATTCTCGTGGGCAGGCGCCAGTCGCCGTCGGGCACGATGCCGGCAATCAGCGCCGGCTGTCCATCGATGTCGGCCGTGCGGCCCACTATGCCTGGATCGCCGCGATACAGTTTGCGCCAGGCGGCTTGCGTGATGAGCAGGCGCGACTGGCCGGTGGCCGGAGAAGCGATCGCGCCGGCCCCGGGCAGGCCCAGCAGGTGCAGCAGGTTGTCGCTGGCCTGCGCAACAGACAGCCGCTCCCCCTCGTGCTGCGCGACGTGAACGCCCTTGACCGTCGGGCGATAGAACGCAATCTGAGTGAAGAGATTCGCCGTGTCCGTCGTCCATTCCTCATAATCGGCGAAAGTGATCGAAGGCGACTGTGTGCCGGCGTAGCCATGACTCGAAATCAGAACCAAATTGGCGGAGTTGCGATAAGGCAGCCGCAGCAGCACGGTGCGAGCGCCCGGCAGAACCAAACCCAGCAGGAAAGCAGCCAGAGCTGCGGTCGCCAGCACCAGGGTGCAGCGCAAGGCCGATCCGGATCGAAGGTCGGGCAATCCATCGGAGCGCAGGCGATCGCAGCGGATCCAGAACGCGTCCTGGTACGCACCCACGCTGAACTGCACGGGATCGACGTTGACTTCGCCGGGCAGTTCCTCGGCCCCGGCGTGGCACAGGTGATGGATCTCGGCGGTCCACTCCGCGGTCCAGCCGGTGCGATCGGTTCGCGGAACCAGCAGCGAGGCCGTGCGCACATTCATTCGCGCGAGCAGCGAGCTCAGCCTGTCGCCGATCATGCGCGCTCGACCTCGGGCGAAGGGATCATCTTCTCGATCAGCGGATAGCGCTCGTAGGCCGCTTCCAGGGTGGCCTTGCCTGCGCGGGTCAGCCTGTAGTATTTGCGCGGCGGTCGCTGCTCGGCATCGGCAATCGACTGCTGTTCCCACCTGGAGACGATCAGGCTGTCCCGTTCCAGCCGCCGCATCGCCGGATAGACTGTGCCGCTGGGCAGGCCGGTCATCTGCATCACGCTGAAGCCATAGATGTGGCCGGCGTGGATGGCCTGGAGGATCATCGCGGCAGTATGCGAGAGCCGGGCGTCGGCGGGCATGGTCAGAATTATACACCCTATGTAGCATTCTGTTGACGCCTGCAAAAGCAGTATGCTACATAGTATCAGGTGAATTTCTCCCATGCTCGAGCTGCAGCATCTTTCCCGAAGCTATCGCGGCATCCCCGCCATCCGCGATGTCAGCTTCGCGGTCCAGGCCGGCGAGATCGTCGGCTTCCTCGGTCCCAACGGAGCGGGAAAGTCCACCACGGTGAAGATCATTACCGGTCTCCTGCAGCCCAACGAGGGCCGCGTGCTTTTCGAGGGACGCGATATTCACACCGACCTTCAGCTCTGGCGCGCGACCTTTGGTTATATCCCGGAAGAGGCGCACCTCTATGCATGGATGTCCGCCATGGAGTATCTGCAGCTGGTCGGCCGGTTGCGCGGCATGAGCGAGCGGCAGATCGACGAAAAGGCCACCGCCATGCTGCAGTTGCTGGGCCTCGAGTCGTGGCGGCATTCACCGATGACTGTGTACTCGAAGGGCATGCGCCAGCGTGTGCTGATGGCCGCGGCCCTGATGCACGATCCCAGGATGCTCATCTTCGATGAGCCGCTCTCAGGACTGGATGTGCTCTCCTCGCGGCTCTTTCGCGATCTGCTGCATGAGCTCGCCTGCGCGGGCAAAGCGGTGCTTTACATCTCGCACGTGCTCGAAATCGTGGAGCAGATCTGCGATCGCGTCATCGTCATCGCCGAAGGAAGAGTGGTCGCGGATGCGGCGCCCTCAGACCTGACGCGGCTGATGGAACTCCCGAGTCTCGAAAAGGTCTTCGCGCAACTGGTTCGCCAGCAGGACACGCGCTCAGCGGCACACGAGCTGGTCGAGGTCATGAGGATCGGCGATGGCTAGCGCGGCGCGCGAACCCAAGCCCGCGCGCGAAGAGGTGTTGTCTCTCCAGGTCCTGGCCCGGCGATCCGCAGCCCGACAGGAACAGCACCAGGGCCAATTTCGCGTACTCGTGCGCCATTTCCTCGATCGCTTCTTCAACAACGAGCTGGCTTCGGCGGAAGGCGATGCGAAGACCCGTCTGGTGCAGGCCGCATGCGCAATCGGTATTCCTGGGCTGGTCGTGGCCATGTATCTGTATCCCGTCTACCACCTCCCGCGCGGGCGCCCCGGCCGCTTCTTCGGCCCCCGGCCATACTGGTCCCAGGTGGGCGACCACTACTTTTACGTGGTCTATTCGCTGGTGGTGATGGGACTGGTCACCATCTTTGAGTGGGACCTTCTGTTTCCCGACCTGCTCGACGTCTTCGTGCTTTCGCCTCTGCCCACACGAGCGCGCAGGATGTTCGGCGCACGCGTGGCGGCCATTTTCATCCTGATGGGCGCGGCGCTCTTCGATTCGAATTTTCTCGCTCCGCTCGTGCTGCCGGCGGCCGTAGATCCGCCCCACCTGCTGCGCTTCTGGACCGCGCATCTGGTCTCCGTCGCAGCCAGCGGAATCTTCGGAGCCGCCTTCTTTCTCGCATTCGAAGGGGTACTCCTGGGTTTGCTCGGCGATCGGGTCTTCAGGAAAATCTCCCTCTGGCTGCAGGGCGGCTTCGTTTTTGGACTGCTGACCTTGTTGTTCCTCTATCCGGCGATGGCGGGTGCGATGGAAGGCCTGATCAAGCCCGGGGGCCGGTTTGCCTTCTGTATTCCCTCGTTGTGGTTCCTCGGGATCGACCAGCGCATCCTGGACGGACCCTCGACGCCCGCGGTGTTTGTTCACCTCGCGCATCTGGGCTGGGCGGCACTTGGCGGCTCCATCGCGGTGGCGGCTGCCACCTATCCGCTGGCGTGGTGGCGCAAAACGCGCGGTCTGGTCGAAGGGGCCGCGAAGCGCGAACGCCAAAACTGGGCGGGAATGCCGATTCGGCATGCCGCCCATACGCTCGCAGCCCGCAGGCCCGCCTGCCGCGCGATCTGGCAGTTCATCGCACAGAATCTGCTGCGCGTGCCGCGCTATCGCATGGTGCTGGTGATGTATGGCGGCATGGGCGCGGCACTCCTGCTGGCAGCCGTGACGCGCGTCAACCTGCAGCACGGACGCATCGCGTTCTTTTTTTCGCCGGAAGGTCTGCGTGCCACCGTGCCGATCGTCGCGTTCTGGACTGTCTCCGGTTTGCGCAGCACGTTCCTTGCGCCAGCCGATCAGCGCGGGCGCTGGGTCTTTCGCGTCATCCTGGGCAAAGCGGGGCCTGCGGAGATCGGCGCGGCAAAGCGATGGGTTTATCGGTCGAGTGCATTGCTCAGCCTCATCGCGGCGGGTTGTGCCTTCTGGCTCGGAGCGCCTCCGGCCCACCGCTGGTTGTTTGCGGCGGTTCAGGCGCTCGCGGCTCTGGGCTGGAGCGTGGTGCTCACCGACCTGTTTTTCCTGAACGTCACCACGATTCCCTTCACCGGAACGCGATCGAACTCCGCGACGAACTTCGCGCTCCTCCTGATTCCGTATCTGGGATTCTTTCCCGCTGTGGTGATGTTCACGGTCGCGTTGGAGCCGGTCCTCGAGGCCAGCGTCGGACATCTGGCACTTGGCGTCGGACTCGTGGCGGCAGCGCATCGGATCCTGCAGGCGATGCATCGCAGCCGGATCGCCGATCATGTGCACAGCATCGATGGCGACGAAGACGAAGAGGAATTTCCTCTTCGTCTCGGCCTGCGCTACTAGTGCCATTCATCGGCGCTCGGCCCGTAGATCGCGGGAACCTTAGCCTCATTCAGACGCAAATACACGGTGAACTGGCCGCGATGGTGCGCCAGGTGGCTCAGCGCGCCGTCGCGAATCTGGCTGTAGCGCGGCCCTTCTGTCAGCACCTGCTCGCCCATCTTCAGGCGCCAGGGCTTCATCAGATGCTCCTCGGTGGTGTTTTCCAGCGCCTTGCGTGATTTGGCCAGCCCTTCGTCGAGCATGGTCAACAGCTCCGCGCGACTGCCCACGGGCTTCGTGCGGAACGTTGCACCGCCCGCGTTGAGATCCAGCTCGTCGCTCTCGATCATCATGGCGACCCAACCGGGCATACCCGCGACCAGCGAGGCCAGATAGCCAAATTCCATGGAGCGCTCGTGCGGTTTCCAGGAATTCTGGCCTTCCGGCATGCGCTCGATCGCTTTGCGGGACGACGCGGCTTCCGTTTCCAGCTGCTCCAGAAATAGCTTCTTCAGTTCCATAGCGAAATCCTCCGGGGAAGACCGTTCTTGGCCTTACGCGGACTAGCCTAAGGCGCCATATATGACAAAGCATGTCATAATTGCCGAAATATTCTGGATTCGAATGACGCAGAGGCACTCATGAAGGCGGATCGGCTGCTGTCGGCCTTGTTGCTGCTGCAGGCGAACGGACGCCTCTCCGAGCGCGAGATCGCGGAGCGCCTCGAAGTGTCGCAGCGCACCGCTCATCGCGACATGGAGGCTCTCTGCGCGGCGGGAGTGCCGCTGATCGCGCATCGCGGTGCCCAGGGCGGATGGGAACTGGAGAAAGGCTGGCGCACCCGCGTCCCGGGACTGGAGGATGCTGAACTCCGCGCCTTGCTGATGGCGCAGCCCAGTGCGCTCGGCGACCGCCGTCTGACAGCGGCAGCCGAGCGGGCCTATGACAAGCTGGTTGCTTCCCTCTCGCCGCCGATGCGGGCGCAGGCAGAGTCCATGCGGGCGCGCCTCCACATCGATCCCAGTGGATGGCGCCCGACCAGCGAAGACTATTCGGCGCTGCCCATCGTTCAGGATGCGCTGGCACGGGATGTGAAGCTCACCTTCCTGTATTCGGGCATACAGGGGAAGACCCGGACGCGCACCGTCGATCCACTCGGGCTGGTTTCGAAGCAGACGGCTTGGTATCTGGTGGCGCGCACGTCCGACGGCATGCGAACCTTTCGCGTTTCCCGCATGCGCGAACCGGTTGCGCTGGCGATCCGGTTCGAGCGGCCGCCCCGCTTCAGTCTGGCGGCTTACTGGAAGCACAGTACCGCGCAACTGCAGGACACGCGGCAGCGGTACATTGCCACTCTGGCGCTGGCTTCCGAGGCCGTCGCAGCCCTGGCGCAGTGGCTCGCGATGAAGCTTGACCCGCGCTGCTACAAACTGCCGGAAGGATGGCAGGCTTTTATCGTCGAGTTCGACAGCTTCTATTCGGCGCGCTTCGTTGCGCTGGGATTAGCAGGCTCGGCTCTGGTGATTGGGCCGGATGCGTTGCTCCGCGCCGTGACCGAACAGGCAGCAGCGGTCCTGCAAACCGCCGTGGACCGGCAATAGGGTGCTAGGCGGTTCGGGCGGCGGCGACGTTCTGCAGCCCCCGCGCCTCGATCTCGTACTCGCGGATCCTGTACTTCTGGATTTTTCCGGAGAGCGTCGCGGGGAACGCTGTGACAAAGCGGATGTGCTCCGGGATCTTGAAGTAGGCGATCTGTTCGCGGCAGAAGGTGCGAATCTCCTCCTCCGTCGCCGTCTGGTTGGGCGCCAGACGCACCCAGGCGACGACAATCTCGCCGAGGCGCTCGTTCGGGATGCCGACCACCTGGACTTCGCTGATCTTCGGGTGCGTGTACAGGAACTCCTCGATCTCACGGGGATAAATGTTCTCGCCTCCGCGGATGATGATGTCCCGGGAGCGCCCGGTGAGATGGATACAACCATCCGGATGCATCACCCCCAGGTCGCCGGTGTGCAGCCAGCCCTCCGCGTCGATGGCAAGCCTGGTGGCGTCGGGCTCGGCATCGTAGCCCTTCATCACGACGTAGCCGCGGGCGCAGACCTCGCCCTGCCTGCCGACGGGAAGCGACGTCTTGTCGGACGTGGAGACAATCCTGATCTCGGTTTGCGGCATCGCGCGTCCGACTGTGTTGACACGGATGTCGATCGGATCGTCCGCGTCCGACATCGTGACTACGGGCGAACTTTCTGTCTGACCGTAGGCGATGACCAGTTCCGGGATGTGCATGTCGTGGAGCACGCGCTTCATCAGCTCAATAGGACACGGCGCGCCCGACATCATGCCCGTACGCAGGCTGGTCAAATCGAAGGCAGCAAACTCCGGCAGCGCCAGTTCGGCGACATACATTGCCGGCACGCCGTACAGTGAGGTGCAGCGCTCCTCATGCACCGCTTGCAAAGTAGCGCGGGCGTCGAAGGTCCAGTTCGGGAGAACCAGCGCCGCCCCGGTGTTCAGAGCCGACAGGGTGCCGATGACGCAGCCATAGCAGTGAAAGAGCGGGACGGGAACGCAGATGCGGTCGCGCTCGGAGTAGTGGAAGCCCTGCGCCAGGAACTGCCCGTTGTTGACCACGTTGTGATGCGAAAGCATTACGCCCTTCGGCAGCCCGGTGGTGCCCGAGGTGTACTGGATGTTGGCGACGTCCTGCGGGTCGACGCAGTCGGGCAGTCGCCCCGGCGCGTCGAGGAGCGCGGACCAGTCGGCAGAATCGAAGAGGATAGTGTGGCGCAGTTCGAGGGTGAGATTGTGCCGTGCGCGCCCCAGAATCTCGACGTAGTCGGCGCGCTTGTCATGACTCCACAGAAAGAGCGCCTTCATGCGCGAGCGCGTCAGCGTGTATTGCAACTCGTGCGAGCGGTAGGCAGGGTTGACGTTGACGAGCGCCGCGCCGGCGCGCGCCGTGCCCATGTGCATCAGCAGCCACTCGAGGCAGTTGGTCGACCAAAGTCCGACGCGGTCGCCTTTGCGAATCCCGAGGGACCAGAGGCCGCGAGCCACCTGGTCCGCCTGCTCGCTCAGCTGGGCCCATGTCAGACGCCGTTTCTGATGGCAAGCGACGACGGCGTCCCGTTCCGGGAAGCGGCTCGCCGTCCGCTGCAGCAGGTCGCCAATGGTCAGGTTCAGCAGAGGACGGTCGGGTCCGCGCGTCTGACTCAGCGTCAGACATTCGGCATCGGACAGGGTTCGAGTTTCCGCCACGGGCCGCAGTCTATGCGGTCAGGCACCGGTGCGATGTGATGAATTGCACAGGTGTAAAAAGCCAGCCGGCCGCCTATAGCTTCGCAGCCCGGGTTGAGGATTCCCCGGGGTTGGAGCGGAGGGCATCCAGCACCAGCAGAATTCCGCCCACCACAATCGCGGAGTCCGCCACGTTGAAGTCCGGCCAGTGGTAGTGAATGATGTGAACTTCGAGGAAGTCCGTCACCAGGCCCGAGGTCAGGCGGTCCCAGAGGTTGCCGAGGGTGCCGCCGAGGATCAGCGCCAGCGCAACCATCGTCGGTGTCAGACGCCGGCCAAAGCGCAGGATCGCAAACACAACAACCCCCGCGGCCAGGATGGAGAATCCCGACAGCACCCACCGCACCATCTCCGGACGGCTCGATGCGACGAACATCGAAAAGGCCGCGCCGGGATTGCGCACGTGCGTGATGCGAAAGACGTGGCGGATGACATCAATCGCGTCGCCCTCCTCAATGTGGCGGCTGACCCAGAACTTTGTGAGGCGATCGAGCAACAGCACCAGTGCCGAAATGCCCAGAAGCCACGCCCGACGGTCCCCCCTGGCGTTGGATCTCATCGCCCCGCCTCGCTGAAGCCCATGGCCTGCAGAGCGCCGGCGCAGCGGCCGCAAACCTTCGGCCAGGACCCGAATTGCCGGACATGCAGCGGGCCATTATCCGCGTAGGAATTCCAGCAGCGGTCGCAGCGCGCGCCTTCCGCTGGCACGATGACGGGACGGATCAACTGCCCGAGCGATTCCGGGTCGCCGATCGGCACCGCCCCCGCCGCATGCTCGCCGACATGGATCAGCCTCACCGACGACACGTTGAACAGCTCCTTCAGTGCCGGTTCGTACCGCAGCAGCAGCGCCCCGTCGCCCACCGGCTTGCCTGCAAAGGTGAAGTACTCGATATGCACCGTGGAGTCGAGTGCCTTGCCGATGCGCCCCGCCTTGCGCTCGGCTTCGAGCGCGACCAGAACCTTGTCCCGGATCGCCATCAGCCGTTGCCAGTCAGCCGATAGTTGTGCGTCGGTGGCGCCCAGGTCTTTCCCCGCCGGGAAATACGCCAGGTGCACGCTGCCGGGCCGATCGACCATGGCCGGCAGGTACTGCCACACCTCGTCCGACGTGAAGGTCAGGATCGGCGCCACCAGCCGGACCAGCGCTTCAGCAATCCGCCACAGAACCGTCTGCGCCGAGCGGCGCTCCAGGCCCTTCGGCGCAAAGGTATACAGCCGGTCCTTGAGCACGTCGAGATAGAACGCGCTAAGGTCCACAATGCAGAATTCGTTCACGGCGTGATACACGCGATGAAACTGAAAGTCGCCGTACCATCCGCCTTTCCCGTCCGCTCCAGCAACTTCTTCGACCAGCTCCCGGCAGCGGGTGAGCATGTAACGATCCAGCGGCAGCAGCTCCGTGTCCGACACGGCGTCCGACACGGGATCGAAGCCGGCCAGATTGCCCAGCAGGAAACGAAATGTATTGCGCAGCTTGCGGTAATTTTCCGCCAGCCTCTGCATGATGTTTTCGCTGTTGACGACGTCTTCGCGGAAATCCACGCTGGCCACCCAGAGCCGCACAATCTCCGCTCCCAGCCGGTCGGCAATGTCCACCGGATCGACGCCGTTGCCGAGCGACTTCGACATCGCGCGGCCCTGCTCGTCCAGCGTCCAGCCCGCCGTGCCAACCATGCGAAACGGGGTCGCGTGCTTTTGTCCGACGCCCACCGACGTGAGCAGCGAAGTGTGGAACCAGCCCCGGTACTGATCGCCCCCCTCAAAGTAGAGATCGGCGGGAGGTTCGAGCCCGGCTTCGGTTTCCAGTACGGCATGCCAGCTGGAACCGGAGTCAAACCAAACGTCGAGGATGTCTCTCTCGCGGTGGAACGATGTTCCGCCACATTGGGCACAATGGGCGCCCTGAGGCAACAAGGCGTCGGCGGCAGCGGTATGCCAGACTTCGGCGCCGTCCTTCTCAAAGAGTTCCAGCACGCGCTGATTCACGACGCAGTCCATCAATGGCTGACTGCAGCCGTCACACAGAAACACCGCAATGGGCACACCCCAGACGCGCTGGCGCGAGATGCACCAGTCCGGCCGCGTCGCGATCATGTTGGCGATGCGCTCCTCACCCCACGCCGGGTCCCACTTCACGCTGTTTTTGATCTCGTCCAGGGCCCGTTGCCGGAAGGTCACAGCCCCTCCGTCCGGTCCGGTTCCCAGGCCCACCATCGGCTGGTCGATGTTGATGAACCATTGCTCCGTCGCCCGGAAGATCACCGGATGATGGCAGCGCCAGCAATGCGGATAGCTGTGGAAGATGTCCGACCGCCCCAGCAACGCACCGCGGCTGGCAACCAAATCGATGATCGGCTGGTTCGCCTGAAAAACGATCTTGCCGTCGTATTCGGGCAAGCCGTCGCGGATGCGCCCCGCATCGTCCACGTGACAGGTCTGGTCGAGGCCGTATCGCGCGCCCGTGTAGAAGTCGTCCGCCCCGTGCGCGGGCGCGGTGTGCACCGCTCCCGTCCCCTGATCGGCCGTGACGTATTCCGCCAGAACCCCAAGGATCTGCCGGTCCAGAAACGGATGCCGGAACGTCGCCCGCTCCATGCGCGAGCCTTTGAAGCCGGCGATGGGCACCGCGGCCTCCAGCTTGCAGGCCTCGCGCACTGCGGTTGCCAGAGCCTGCGCCACGATGTAGACCCGGCCTTCCTGCTCCAGGGCCACGTAGTCGAAGTCCGGATGGAACGCCACCGCCAGCGAGGCGGGCAGCGTCCAGGGAGTCGTCGTCCAGATGATCGTCGCGACCTTTTTGCCCTTGAGGGCCGGATGGATCGCGGCCGGATCGCTGGTGAGGTCGTAGCGGACATAGACGCTGGGACTGGAATGCTGCTCGTACTCGATCTCCGCATCGGCCAGCGCGGTCCGGTCATGGACACACCAGTAGACCGGTCGCAGCCCCCGGTAAACGAAGCCGGCCTCGAGGAACCGGTAGAACGTCTCCAGAATCTTCGCCTCATATCCCCGCGACATGGTCGAGTAGGGTCGGTCCCAGCGTCCAAAAACGCCCAGACGCACGAACTGGCTCGTCTGCAGATCCACATATTTCTGGGCATAGGCCCGGCACTGGCGCAGGAATTCTGCGGTCGGCGTATCCAGTTTTTTGCGCCCCAGCTGCTCGTCCACCTTGATCTCGATGGGCAGGCCATGGCAGTCGAAACCCGGAACATACGGCGAATCGAAGCCGGCCATGGTTTTGCACTTGACAATGAAGTCCTTGAGGCACTTATTTAGCGCATGGCCCAGGTGGATGGGGCCGTTGGCGTACGGAGGTCCATCGTGCAGAATCCACCGGGGTGCCCCTCGGCGATCGTCGCGAATCTGGTCATAAAGGCGGGATTCTTCCCAGGCACGCAGCCGGGCGGGCTCGTTCTGCGGCAGATTGGCCTTCATGGGGAAGTCCGTCCGTGGCAGGCAGAGCGTCTCTTTCAGAGCTACGGCCGTCGGGTCGCCGGATGGCGGCGCAGATGACATCGGTTCTCCAGATAAAACTTCATTGTATCCGGCGAAACAGCAGTAACTTCCCCGGGAATCAAGCGTCTATCCGTGAAGGGAGGGTGACAGGCGATTTTTCGGCCCGGAACCGCATCACAGCATGTACAGCAACGCCCCGGGCGCGACAGAGAGGGCGGCTGTCATTCATAATCAGGAGAAGCCGGGCGGAAACGACCGGCGAAGAAACATGGGGAATACAGTTTTGACGTCTCCACACCTGGTACCGGATTCAAATCGGGGTAGAGCACCTGAGCCGCCGGTTCTGCACCTGGGCGGCCTGGATTCGATTGTCGAAGAGCCGATCTGGAAGACACTGTTCAACAGCGTCGTCGACGTGCTCTTCCCAAAGAAATTGCCACCCCTCAAGCTCAGTTCCACGCCCATCGCGGTCCGCGACCCGATGGCGGTGAAACGAAACCCGGCCTCCAGCGCCGTTTCGTTCATCACCCACGTCGTCATCATTGGTCTGATCGTGCTCTTCACCATCGAGCAGTGGCACGAGCGGCAGGTTGCCAAAAAAGCGGCGGTTACGCCTGTCGATATCACCCCTTACGTTCCGGCTGCGCCTGCAAAAGACGTCATGGGCGGCGGTGGCGGCGGCGGCAACCATGAAGTCGTCGAGGCTTCCAAGGGCAAATTGCCCCCGATGTCAAAGAAGCCACTGGCTCCGCCTCAGATCCTGAAGATCGATAATCCGAAGTTGCCCGTTACACCGGCCGTGCTCATGCCCCAGCAGATCAAGCTACCGGACAATCCCAGCATGCCGAACATCGGTGTCCCGCAGTCGCCGCAGATCGCACTGGCCTCCCAGGGCAGCGGCTCGGGCTCGGGCTTTGGCAGCGGCTCGGGCGGCGGCATTGGCTCGGGCAACGGCAATGGTATCGGACCCGGTTCGGGAGGTGGCTATGGCGGCGGCATCTACCATCCCGGCGGCGGCGTTTCGAACCCGGTGCTGGTTTATGCTCCCGATCCGGAGTTCTCCGACGAGGCGCGGCGCGCCAAGTACCAGGGCGTCTGCGTTGTCGGGCTGATCGTCGATGCGCAGGGCAATCCGCAGCGCGTGCGCATTGTGCGCCCCCTCGGCATGGGTCTGGACGAGAAGGCGCTGGAAGCGGTGCGCCAATACAAGTTCAAACCCGCAGTCTTCAACGGGAAGCCGGTTCCGGTGGAGATCAATATCGAGGTCAATTTCCGTATCTACTGAACGCGCGATTCAAAAGAGCCTTCGTGGTCATCGCCGACTGCGAGGGCTTTTTTGCGCTGCGATGAAATTCAGATTTGAGAGACAGCAGGCGGGAAACCGCCGTGGCGCATTCTGCGTACTATCCCCTTGAAGGAGAAATTCAATGACTCCCCAGGAAGCTCAGATGCTGCAGGACCTGGTCCGCAAGGTCCAGGGAACCCAGCTCACCGAGAAGGATCCCGATGCCGAAGGCCTGCTCAACGACGGGCTGGCGCGCGATCCCGACGCGCTCTATAAGCTCGCACAAACGGTGCTGATCCAGAACCTCGCGCTCGATCAGGCACGAACGCAGATGCAGCGCATGCAGCAGCAACTCGCTCCGCCCCAGCAACCGCCCGCGCGAGCGACTAGCTTTTTGGGAAACCTCTTCCATCCCGGTCAGCAACACCCCCAGTACGCGCCTCAGCAGCCGCAATACGCGCCGCCCCCGCAGTATCAGAACGCACCCCCGAACTACCCACCCCCGCCAGGCTACGGCTACGCGCCCTCGGCGGGCGGAGGGTTTCTGCGCTCGGCAGCCACCACCGCCGCCGGCGTCGCCGGCGGCATGCTCGCCTTTGAGGGCATTGAGTCTCTGATGCACGGCGGCTTCGGCGGAGGTTTCGGCGGAGGCACACCGCAGGAAACGGTCATCAACAACTACTACGACGATCCTTCCCAGCAGGGCGGAGGATACATCCCCGGCCCCGACGAACAACCGCAGGGACCGTACGACTCTTCGTCCGACATTGGCGGACCCGATGAGCAGCCGCAGGGTCCCTATGACGACAGCGGCTCCGGCGACGCGCAGGACTACGTGGATGATTCCGGCGGCGGCGACTTCAGCGATTCGGGTGGCGATTTCGGCAGCGATAGCGGGAACTAGCGGCTCAGGCTGTTCACGAGCAGGGCCGTTCGGGCGAAGCCGCTGTCGCTCTTCACACCTGGATCCGGCTCAGGCGGAGCCGCGCAGCGCTTCCACGACCGCATCGTGAAAGATCGGCCGTAGCTGTTGGATCGCCTGATTCGACCGGTCCGGCCAGGTGCGATTGGTCAGCAGCGCCACGGCCAGCTCCTGGTCCGGATCGACCCACAGCGAACAGCCCGAGTAGCCGAGATGCCCGATGGAACGAGGGCCGAAGAATCGCCCGGACGAAGAACCCTCGGTCGGCACATCCCACCCAAGCGCGCGCGCCTTATTCTCTACCGGGCCCTCGCGCCGCGCAAAAAGCTCCAGTGTCTCCGGACGAAAGACCGGCCGCCCCTCGCGGCTGCGGCCCCTGGACAAGATGCATTGCGCGAAGCCAAGCACATCGCCGGCACTCGCGAACAAACCCGCATGCCCCGCGACCCCTCCCAGAACGTAGCCGTTCTCGTCCTGCACTTCACCCTGGATCACGCGCCTCCGGAAGCTTCGGTCGTCCTCCGTCGGTGGGATCGAGGGCCGGCTTTCCTCCGCGGGAAGAAAACGTGTCGCCTTCAGACCCAAAGGTCCGTAAATTTCCCGTGCGCAGAAAACATCCAGGCGTTCTCCCGACACAATCTCGATGACTTTCCCCAGCAGGATGAACCCGAAATCGGAATACTCGGTCCGCGTCCCCGGCTTCGCCTCCAGCCCAAGCTGGAGCGTGGCCCGCAGGAGTGCCTCGGGCGTCGTGGCATCGCGAAACAACGTCTCGTATGCCGGCAGCCCGGAGGTGTGGGCGAGCAGCATGCGCAGCGTCACGCGTTCCTTGCCGCTGCCCGGTTCCATGCCGATCACGAATCCGGGAAGAATGTCACCCAGACGCACATCAAGATCCAGCTGCCGGCGATCGACCAGCACCATCGCAGCCGCGGTCGTGGCGAGGACCTTCGTGATACTGGCCAGATCGAAGACTGTCTCCGGTTCGACCGGCCGCGCGCCGGACTCATACGTGAACCTGCCCACCGCATCGAGCGCCACGACAGAATTCCGATGCAGTACGCCGTATGCCGCTCCCGGAAACACGCGATCCGCGACCGCTTTCTCCAGAACCGTGCGCACCGCGGTGAAGCTCCCTCCTGATACGGATTGGAATCGCACCACTGCCTGCGAGGCCATGAAAACAGAGTAACGCGGGAAGTCCGCTGCCGATGTATCGCTGGTCACGATTTCCCGCTTTCGATGGCTGACCGACTGCCTCATATCCGGATGGTTCGGCTTCGACCCTGCCCTTCACGAACATCCACGTTTCCGCCGATAGTCCCCTCAGGAACAGGCGCGAAAGGAAGGCGTGACGCAACCGAAAGAGGAACGCAGGCGGCATCCTCGTTTTGACTGCAGCGGCGAGGCGGAGATGCGGAGCCTCTCCTCCGGACTCCGCACCCGCGGCAAAATCGAAAACCTGAGTCTCAGCGGTTGCCGGATGCACATGAGCGATCTGCATTGGTTTCGCCGCGGCGATTCCGTCGAATTGACTTTCAACGTCCGCCAGCTGCCCCTGCGCGTCCAGGCCAGCATCCGCCAGCTCGATCCGCGCACGTCGGTGGGCGTTGAATTCACCCTCATCACCGACCGTGGCAGGCGCCTGCTCACCGAGCTCATCCACGAACTGGACGAGACGCAGCGCGACCGCCTCCTCCAGAACCAGGCGCAGGAGGGGGAGCCAACTGATCCCGCCAGCGCAGCCCGCATGCCTGAAGAGCGCTGAAAAAGCACGGACGAACGAACAGTGTCCTGCCCCGAGCTTCGATCACCCCAGGAAATACCGCGCCCTTTTGCAGGTTCGTAACATCTATAGTGGAGTTCGACCTGCCCAGGCGGCCCACCATGCCTATCGCGCTCGACTTCTTCGTCAAGTATGGCTATGGGGTCATCTTTCTCTGGGTGCTCACGGAACAACTGGGCATTCCCATTCCCAGCACGCCTCTGCTGCTGACCGCGGGCACGCTGACGGCCACCCATCAGCTGGGCTTGCCGCTGGTCCTTGCCTCGGCGCTCCTCGCCAGCCTGATTGCCGACAGCACCTGGTACCTGTTCGGCAAACGCTACGGCTCAGCTGTGGTGCGCCTGATGTGCCGCCTCAGCATGGAAAGCACGGCTTGTGTGCGGAAAACCGAAGGCTACTTCACGAAGCGCGGCCCTGCAGCGCTTCTGGTGGCGAAGTTCGTGCCTGGCCTGGGCTCCGTCGCCGCGCCCATCGCTGGCCAGATCAACATGAGCTACGCGATGTTTCTTCTCTGCGATTCCGGCGGCATCCTCCTCTGGACGCTCACCGTGACCCTCGCCGGCCGCTTCTTCGGCGACGTACTCAAGCGCCATCCCCTCGCCCTCTCCCAGGCTGCGCATTTCTTCGGCGCGATCTTCGCGTTGCTGTTCGTTGGATTTCTCGTCTGGCGTATGCTCCAGCGCCGCGCCTTCCTGCGCTCCATCCGCATGGCCCGCCTCGAACCCAGCGATCTCAAACACATGATCGACGCCGGCCAGCCCGTCTTCATCGTCGACCTGCGTCATCCGCTCGATTATCTGCCCGACCCGCGCACCATACCCGGCGCGCTGAGCCTGACCCCCGACAAGCTGGTCGAACAAAGCGAGCGCATCCCGCGCGATCAGGAAGTGGTGCTCTTCTGCACCTGTCCCAGCGAAGCCACCGCGGCCAAGATGACCCTCCGGCTGCGTAATATGGGAATCCAGCGCGTGCGTCCGCTGCGCGGCGGCTACGATGAATGGAAAAAGCTCGGCTATCCGCTGGTCGACATTGTCGCGCCCTCCGCCACGACGGCGGCCTGACGCTCACAGCCCGCGCAACCGCGTGCAGGCGCGTTCCAGATCTTCGTCGCGCTTGGCAAAGCAGAAGCGAATCAGGTTCTCGCCGCGCCCCTCCGAGAAGAAAGCCGTTCCCGCCACGCCGGCCACCCCGGTGTTGCGAAGCAGCGTCCGCGCCTTCTCGCGCGCCGTCGCTCCCGGCAATTTTGTAACATCGGCGAGCACATAATAGGCGCCCTGCGGCACCGACGGCGTCAGACCCGCTGCGCTCAGCGCCGCGCACAGCATGTCGCGCTTGGCCTGATACTCGCTTGACAACCCGGAGTAGAACGCATCCGGGAGCTCCAGCAGCCCGGCCGCCGCGCCGTGCTGGAATGGCGACGGCGCGCACACATAGATCAAATCGTGAAAATAGCCGATTGCACCCATCCAGCGGCGATCGGCAATCAGATACCCGATGCGCCAACCCGTGATGGCGAACGTTTTCGACAGCCCCGAGACGGTAAGGGTCCGCTCCGCCATGCCGGGCAGCGTGGCCAGGCTGATGTGCCTGGCGCCATCGTACACGAAGTATTCGTAAATCTCGTCGGTCAGAACAAACAGATCGTTCTCGATGGCCAGCTGCGCCACCGCTTCCAGTTCCGCCCGCGAGAAAACCTTGCCGCACGGGTTCGATGGCGAGTTCACCACAATGCCGCGCGTCCGTGGGGTGATTGCATTGCGCAGGGCATCGACATCGAGCGCCCAGTCCGGCGCCGCGAGCGAAACGGAATTCGCCCGCACACGCAGCGCTCGCAGCGTGTTCAGGTGATAGCCATAGAAAGGCTCGAAGAGAATCACCTCGTCCCCGGGATTGAAGACCGCCATGCACGCGGCCTGAAATCCCGCCGTCGCGCCCGAAGTGACCAGGATCTCCGCGTCGGGATCGGCGCGCATGCCGTTGTGGCGCGCGAGTTTGGCGCCGATCGCGCGGCGCAGGCTCTCGATGCCGTCCATGCGTGTGTAAATGTTCAGCCCCTGCGCAATCGCTTCCACCGCACGCGCCGCCACCGGCGACGGAACTTCGGTGTCGCACACGCCCTGCGCCAGGTTCACGCCCCCCACCTGATCGCAGGCCACCGTCATGGCGCGAATCTCTGACTGAACCATCCCCGGCGCAATTTCGCTCAGGTGCAACTTCTCGGCAACACCTCGCATTCGACACGTTTACCACATTGGCGCACCGATGCGCATCCACGCCGCTCCGGGACGCACCGTAAAGCCAAATCTCGAGAAGTTAGAAAATCCCTCAAATCTGTCACACCTTCACTTGCTTTTTGGCATCGAGTTATGGCACAGTATTTTCTGCACAGGAGACGTTCCATGCGAAACGAAACGCATAACTCGATTGGATGGCTGCCACAGGCGGACGTCTGCGTCGGCTCCGGAACGTCGTATCTTTCATTCCGCTAGCCTCCCGGCTTACCGTTCCTGTGCGTTCCGCTTATCTTTGCTGAGTGGCGAAGAAAACAGTTTCATCGACTGTAAATCGACGCCCTTCGCGGGCTACTGTTTTCGCTTATTCCCTCAGCGGGATTGCCCGGTTTCGGTAGCCATGGAAAACAACCTTCACTGAGTGGCGAAGAAGACAGGTTCTTCGACTTGACACCCTGGAACTGTCTTCGGTAGTTCCCTCAGTGGCTGGTTTCAGCACCGGTGGCGACAGAAGGGAGTTACTTCCCGCCAATGAAGAAGCAGGGTTGGGAAACCCTGCAAGCCAGAGAGATTCCGGGACGGGGGCGTAGCCCCGCAGCACGAGGTACCGGCATCCGCGTGGCTCTGAAACTCTTTTCGATGAATCCCGGGTGTAACTTACAAATTCGGCCGGTGGCGCAGATAACAGTTACTTCTCCATAATTCGACGGTTGCGAGTTCGAGTCTCGCCGCAGGCACAAACCTGTGTAGCTCAATGGCAGAGCAGCGAAACAAGTCTGTTATCGACTGATTCCCCGGCCATTGAATTTCCGGCTTCGAGCCGGTTAGAAAGGCTATGAAGATGAGCCGAGTCTGCGTGAAAGGAGAAACCCCGGTCGGATCCGCATCCATGTGCCGCACGTGCAGCTGGGCGCAGATCATGAGCGGCTACCGCGAGTCGGAAGTGATCGTGGTGTGCAAGAACACCTATCCGAACGTCGCTGTGCCGTTCACTGTGCGCGAATGCACCGGTTTCAACGATAAGAATCGTCCGAACTGGAAGCAGATGCAGAGCCTCGCCATCAACGTTGCGCCGGTTCGAATCTCCAAACGCGTGGGATTCCGCACCGAGGACGCTGACACACGGAGCGAGGAGCCGGAGTCTGTAAAAGACGATGACTGAATGACGGCGCCGGTGGCGCAGAGGACGGATTCATCAATGGTCGCAATGCAGGTTCGAGTCCTGCCGTGGACCTGCATCGGAGTCGCCGAGGCAAGTTTGCGTAGCAACCCGTAATCGAATATTCCCCGGCGTCGTCGTCAGCAAACCCGTACCACCAACAGCAGAAACCGCGCCGGTGGCGCAGGCAACGGATACTTCGGTAGAGCGCCGCAGCGATGCGGAGGTCGCAGGTTCAAATCCTGCCGTGAACGCAGGTCCGCGTAGCTCAGTCAGCAACACGTCCGTCGTCGAAAATTCCCCGGCGTAAGCTTTTTCGAATGGAAGGAGGAGCAAGTGGCACGTTTGAACATCCTGAAGCTGGCGCATCTGGCGCCCCGCACCCATGAGGGCGCCCCTGCAAAGCGGATCACCGACGAGCAGGCGTTGCGGCGCAGTGTGCTGGCCTGCCTGTTGTGGGAGAGCCAGTTTTACGAGGACGGAGTCGAGATCGCAGGCCGCATTCGCGAGCTGGTGCCGAAGGTGGAGGCTGCAAAGGTCGCCGCGCTCGCCGTCGAGGCCCGTGAGGCGATGAAGCTGCGCCATGCGCCGCTGTATCTCGTTCGCGAGATGGCGCGTCACAGCACCCATCGCGCTCTCGTCTCCGAGACGCTGGCGCGCGTCATCCAGCGTGCCGACGAGCTGGCCGAGTTCGTGGCCATCTACTGGGCGGACGGGCGCGCTCCGCTCAGCGGTCAGGTGAAGAAGGGCCTCGCCGCGGCCTTCCCGAAGTTCGATGAGTACGCTCTGGCGAAGTACGATCGCGCCGGAGCAGTTCGGCTCCGGGACGTGCTCTTCCTCTGCCACGCTCGTCCGCGCGACGCCGCGCAGGCCGAGTTGTGGAAGCGCCTGATCAACGGTGAGCTCGCCACGCCCGACACCTGGGAAGTCGCGCTCTCCGCCGGGGGCGACAAGCGCGCCAGCTGGGAGCGTCTGCTCGCCGAGCGTAAGCTCGGCGCGCTCGCCCTGCTCCGCAACCTTCGCAACATGAAGGATGCCGGCGTGAGCGAGGACATGGTGGTCGGCGCGCTCGCGACCATGAAGACCGAGCGCGTACTTCCGTTCCGCTTTCTCGCCGCTGCGCGCTACGCGCCGCAGTGGGAAGAGGCGCTGGAGCAGGCCATGTTCCGCGCGGTGGAGTCGCGCGCGAAGCTGGTCGGCCGCACCGTGCTGCTCGTCGACGTGTCGGGCAGCATGATCGCGCGCCTCTCCGCGCGGTCGGAGATGCTGCGCACCGATGCCGCGTATGGTCTCGCGGTGCTGTTGCGCGAGATCGCCGAGGAGGTGAGTCTCTACACCTTCTCCGACACGCTGCAGCGGGTCCCGGCACGGCGCGGCTTTGCCCTGCGCGATGCGCTCGACCAGAGCCAGCCGCACAGCAGCACGCAGCTGGGCGCGGCGCTGGAGAAGATCGATGAGCGGTACGACCGCATCATCGTCATCACCGACGAGCAGTCTCACGACCGTGTGCCTGCGCCGAAAGGCCGCGGCTACGTGGTCAACGTGGCCAGCTACCGCAACGGCGTCGGCTACGGCGCGTGGACGCACATCGACGGCTGGAGCGAGTCCGTTGTCGAGTACATCCGCGAGCTCGAGCGCGGCAAGGCACAATAACTCAACCCGAACGGCAGCGGCCGGTGAAGAGCGATCTTCACCGGCCGTGATTTCTGCAAATCCTTCGGCTTAGCTTCTCCGTTCGCGGTCTCGCTCGCTGCGAAAATCTCTGCACCGTCGCCAGCCAGCGGCTGTTTTACTGCATCGCCCGGGCACGAATGCGCGCCCGAATCCTGGCCTGCAGTGCCAGATCGCAGATCGCCACGCGCAAATCCTGCACTCCCGCACGCGACGCAGAGGGCATCACGATCGCCCGCCCCGAATAGGCATCGCGGTGATGGATTTCGTAGACCACATACGTCGGATGACGCTCGACGACGCTCAGCCTCAGGTCGCACCAGCGCCAGTCGAGGGTGCACAGCCGGTTGATCTGCTGCTCCAGCTCGCGCATCGCCGCGATCGACTCCACCAGCGTCAGGGTCTCGCGGCCCTCTTCGTCGAACGGATAGCGATAGAGAGTTCTCTGCGGCATCGTGCACGAGTTCCGATGTCCATGATGGCCGCAAAGTTGCAAAATGCGAAGTCACCGTTGGCGACTTTCTCGTAACGGGCACCCTCTCTCTGCCAGGTGTTACCGGAGTCGCACCCGTCTCGGGTTCCTGGTAACCCACCGCGTGTCCCTTCGTCATCGCCCTATCTCGGCGGCGACGAACCCGCCGTCTTACCGCGCGTTCCCGCACTCTTCGGGCTAAAGACAAAATCGCCGGTATCGAGGCTCGCCGACGGCCGCGCCGAGTTGCGCAGCGAGCTGTACTGCGGGCTTTGCCCTGACCGCGACAGCACCGATTTGCGAATCGCGACAAACAGATCGTCAGCGGTGAAGGCCTGGTCGCTGCGCGACTGCATCGTCTCCAGCAACAGCGCCGCAAAAACCGAGTGCCCCTGCGAGCCGGAGTCCGACACCGGTTCGTCGCTCCCGCTGGCCATCAGCGTTCGCGACGGTGCACGCTGCATGCGGTGGATATAGGCCTGGTTTCCGTCCGAAGGAGACAGGTCGCCGGCGGCACGCGACAAATCGCCTGAAAAACAGCTGTCCGAAATGATGATGACGTGTCTGGCCGCCAGCCCGCGCACTTCCGTCATCAGGTCGTCCGCGGAAATATCGCGCGAGGTATTGAGCGGATCCGGATCCGCATCCACCGGCAGCCAGTAGCCTTTCTCGGTTTCGCGATCGAACGAGCCGTGGCCCGCGTAGTAAATCAGAAAGCTGTCGTTGTCCGCCAGCGCCTTACGAAAATGCGTGATCGCCTGGAAAATCTTGTCGCGTGTGGCGTCCTGGTTCAGCAGCGTGGTCACCTGGAACCCATAGCGCGAGCTCAACAGGTTCGCGAAGGCCTGCGCATCGTTCACCGCGGTCTTCAGCTTCGGCAGCGGCGCGGCATAGTCGTTGATCCCGATCACCAGCGCGTAGCTGTTTCCCGGGCCTGCGTCCGCCTGATCCGGGGCAGGCACCGCCGTCACGCCGCGTCTGCGCGAATCGGCCGCCGTGTCCGCATCCGGATTCGCAGCCAGCGGGTTCGCCGCGGCCGCTTCGGTCTGCCCGCTCCCGGTCGCCGCTTCCGGCTCGGGATGCAAAGCGATGTTCTCCGGCAAATGCGTCCGGTCTCGCTTCCACGTCACGGTTTGCCCGGCAGCGTTGCTGCAGATCGCCGTATTGTTGTCCAGAAAGTGATAGCTGCCGCCGTTGTCGGGAGGCGGAGCCACGGCCATCCAGATGCCGTTGGCCGCCGAAAACGCTCCTGCGCCGGCGAAGGCGAAGCCGCTGGGCGTAACCACGTAGTTCCTGTAACCATTGGCATCGTGCAGCGAAATCATCGTGACGATCTGCCCGTTGTAGGGGAAGCTGGTCTTCCACTGTCCATAGAATCGCGCCGTATCGTCGGCGGCGCGTGCGGCCGGCAGACCGATCCATCCGATCAGTCCCGCTGCGAGCGACGCCTTGAGGCACAAGCGAATGCAGAACGTCATGAGTCGGTTTGCGGATGCTCCGGTTTTCAAAGCAACGCAGAGCGGCCCCAGGCCGCGGTGCCCCCAGCATACCTGCTTCCCAATCGTGACTGTAGGGTTACGAGTCACGGGTGGCGATTTTGCGCCATCGTTTCCGGCAGCGGTGATCGGCGAGCCGGCTCACCGAACGCGAGCTCCTCGTCGTCGCGATTGACTGCTGCGTTTGGAGCCTGAGGGTCCCCCCCCAGGATGGCGATTGTGAATTGATTGATTGGGCGAGAGTTGTGAGGTAATGGGTTTTGGGTATTACCTCGGCGGGGCAGGGTACAGGGTGCAGGGTATGGTTCGGCAGAGGCGTTGAGATCGAGAGGATCGCAGGCCGAGACCCATTTTTCAGGAGCCGGCTCGGAACGGGGTGGAGCGGCGGCAACGGCGGCGGCAGGATCGGCGTTTTCCGGTTTTGGTTTGGGCTGAGGCTTGCGACGAGGCGGGCGCGCGGGTCCGTGAGTGCGAATGATGCGGCAATAGCTGCAGCATTCTTCGAATTCAGGTCCATGACAGTCGGGGCGGTTCTTTGCGCAGAAGGGGTTGTTGATGGGTTTGGGGTGAGGATGCAGGGTGGGGTCGTAACCGCGGCGGTTGAGCTCGTAACAGACGGGGCAGTCGCAGTGGGTGACCGGCTCATGGGGAGGGAGCGGGTCGGGGCTGGAGAGGTTGGGAGCGGCTTCGAGCAGGGCGAGGGGATCGATGCCGGGAGGCGGCTGCTTCCAGTGGGAGTTGGGGAGAGGCAAATCGCCGTCGGCGACGATGGGGCCGTATTCATCGAAGGCGAGCCGGTGAATGGTTTCGTCGGGCGCGGGCGCGGCGGATGGGGCAGCGGGATCCGGAGTGCCATGCGGAGACGAATCCGGGGATGGAGTGAGGCGAGCCGGTCGCGGCAAGGTAGCGGCGACGATTTGCAGGGCGTAGAGCGTGGTGCGGGCGCGATCGAGCTCGAGCTTGTGGGAGAGCAGGCCGTGGACGACCTGGCTGACCATGAGCTGGACCGAGGCGTGGTCTTCGAGGAGGGGGATGGCGACGTGGGTGGGGTCGGGGAGTTCGGGAAAGCGGTTGCGAGCGTGCGCGGAACAGAGGTGGGAGTCGTCGAGCGCTCCGTTTTTGCAGCGCCTGCCCTCGGTGGTGAGGGCGCGGCAGCGGGGACGTCCGGCGGGGGGAACAGGATCGGGGGAGCCGGGATCCGGGTCGGTTGTGGGAGCAGGGTTCGTGGTGGGTGACGACATCGTTCCTCCTTGAGAAGCATTCTGTTCCGAGCCGGGCCGGAGCGCTTGCGGCGCGTGAGGCCGATGGACTCGAAGCTTCGGGAAGCGCCCACGAAAAAGCCCCACCGCAGGCGGTGAGGCTGATTTGGGAACACTTTCCCTTTAATAGCAGGCTAGGGAACGGGGCGGGAGGAGGCAAGGAAAATCGAGGGATGAGGGGGTACGAAGGTCATGAAGGGAGGGGATGCGGGAAGGGGGAAGCGGGAAGCCGGGAGCAACGTTCTTCAGTGCAAACCGGAACCGCAGGCGCCATTCGACGCACCTCACTCGGTTCGGAGCTTGCTCAGGGTGACGCGCGACTGCAATTGTTTGTTGCGCCCAGGTGCGAGCGCAACGATACGGAGGCTGCGCTCAGGATGACTCGGGATTTTCCCGATACGGGGCGTGCTGGTGCGAGCGATGGCGTGAGGATCGGGGCTGCCCCCCAAAGGCCACCGGTTCCAGGCTGGCTCCGCCTCAGTGCCGGAAATGACGAATGCCGGTGAAGATCATGGCGAGGCCGAGGCGGTCGGCGGCGGCGATGACATCCTTATCCTTCACGGAGCCGCCGGGCTGGATCACGGCGGTTGCGCCGGCCTGAGCGACGACCTCCAGTCCGTCGGGAAAGGGGAAGAAGGCATCGGATGCGGCCACACAACCCTTGAGCGGCAGCACGGCTTTCATCGCGCCGAAGCGCGCCGCATCGACGCGGCTCATCTGGCCGGCGCCCACGCCGAGGGTTTGACCGTCGCGCGCGTAGACGATGGCGTTCGATTTGACGTGCTTAACGACCTTCCACGCGAACAGCAGCGCGTTGAGTTCGTCTTCGGTGGGAGCGCGCTGCGTGGCCACCTTCAGATCGGCGACCGAGAGCTTCGGGTTGTCGGCATCCTGCAGGAGGATGCCTCCGGAGATTTGTTTCAGCGTGCGCTTCGTCTCGGCGGGACGGACGACGACGAGGCGGAGGTTTTTCTTCGAGGAGAAGCGCATCAGGGCATCGTCGGTGAAGCTCGGCGCGGCAATCGCTTCCACAAATAACGCCGCGATCTCTTCCGCAGTATCGCCGTTGATCTCCTGATTGACGCCGATGACGCCGCCAAAGGCCGAAACCGGATCGGCGACCAGGGCTTTGCGATACGCCTCCAGCAGATTGCCGCCGACGGCGGCGCCGCAGGGATTGGTGTGTTTGATGATGGCGCAGGCAGGCTCCTCGAAATCCTGGGCGAGTTCCCAGGCAGCGTCGAGGTCGACGAGGTTGTTGTAGCTCAGCTCCTTGCCCTGCAGCTGCTGCGCGGCGGCGATGCCGTTGCCGGAGTTATCGCGATAGAGCGCGGCGCGCTGATGCGGATTCTCGCCGTAGCGCAGCGACTGGGCCAGCGGATACGAGATGCGCAGCGTCTGGGGAAACTCATCGACGGTGCGCAGCGGCAAGCCGGCGGGCGTGGGCTCGAGCTGTTCGAGCGCGTTGGCGATGGCGGTGTCGTAGCTTCCGGTGGCGGCGAAGGCCTGCTGGGCCAGGCGCCAGCGGGTTTCACGGCTCAGCATGCCGCGGTTGAGATCCAGCTCGTCGCCGAGATGACCGTAGTCCAGCGGCGAGGTGACGATGGCGACGTCTTCGAAGTTCTTGGCCGCGGAGCGCACCATGGCCGGGCCGCCGATGTCGATGTTCTCGATGATCTCTTCGAATTTCGCATCGGGATTGGCGGCGGTTTTCTCGAAGGCGTAGAGATTGACGATGACCATGTCGATGGGCTCGATGCCGTGCGCTGCCGCCTGTTCGGCATGTTCGACACTGCGCCGGACGTAAAGGATGCCGCCGTGAACTTTGGGATGCAGGGTCTTGACGCGGCCGTCGAACATCTCGGGAAAGCCGGTGAGGTCGGCGACTTCGCGCACTTCGAGGCCGGCTGCGCGCAGGGTTCGCGCCGTTCCTCCGGTGGAAACCAGTTCCACCTGGTGGCGGGCGAGGCATTCGGCGAAGTCCACGATGCCGGTCTTGTCGGTGACGCTCAGCAGAGCGCGGGCGATCTTCTTGTCACCACTCAATGGAAGGTCTCCTGAAGGAAGGCCCGCTGCGCGGGCATGGAACTGGAAATTGTAAACAAACGAGGACGAAGCACCACTACAATCCTCGCATGGAACGCGACGGCGCACGCTGGGCGTTGCTGGTCCTGTTGCTGATCTACGCCGTGGCGCGGGTGCTGCAGATCTTTCCCGCGCAGCTGCCGGCGCTGCTGATCGTGATTCTGCATGTTGCGCCGCCGGCGCTTTTCGCGATCGTCCACGGCCAGCGCGTTTACGGGACGAAAGGCATTCTGATCTTCTTTGCCGTCTGCCTCGGGACCGGAACGTTCTTTGAGAGCCTCAGCCTGCGGACGGGATTTCCGTTTGGGCATTACTTCTTCACCGGCGTCATGGGACCCAAAGTGTTCCAGCTTCCGATCGTGCTGGCGTTTGCATATGCCGGCGTCGGTTACGCGGCGTGGATGGTGGCGACGCTGATCGTGGGAGCGCGGGCGCAGGCGCGAACCGGGCTGCTGCTGGTTCCGTGCCTGGCCGCGATTGCGATGACGGCGTGGGATCTGGCTATGGATCCGGTGTGGACGCACATCGATCGTGCCTGGGTTTGGCTCGACGGCGGCGGCTATTTTGGCGTGCCCTTCAGCAATTACGGTGGATGGCTGCTGACGACATGGGTTTTCTACCAGGCCTTTGCGGTGTGGCTGTCGCGACAGCCGCGGCGAGTGCGGATGCCGCAGTGGAATCGGCTGGCGGTGCTGTTGTACGGTCTGGTGGCTGCGGGCAATCTGCTGCTGGCGATGCCGTCGGCGGTTCCGGCAACGACGCCGCGGACGATCAGCGATGCAGCCGGGCGGCACTGGCTCACGGGAGATATCGTGGGCGCGTGCGTGCTGGTTTCGGTTGTGGTGATGATGCCGTTTGCGGCGATTGCCTGGATTCGGGTCGGCTCCGATGCCGGATTCAGGCGGGATGCAACAGGCCGTCCGGCTGCGGATGCGATGCGCGCGGGATGAAGAACGGCAAAGGACGCTGCCCCGCGAGTGGAATTGTCAGGGCGGAAGGAGAACGGTAGGGTAAGAGAATGGACCCCGAACAGGGCCGCCGTATGACTTCGCACCCCGAGATTCTGCCGCCCGACACGGGCTCTGAGCCCTCGCGGGGGCCAGCCGAGCCGAGCGGCTGGTATCCGCCGCCGTCGTATCAGACACCTCCGCCTCGGCCGCGCCGCCACTGGGCGCACGCGCCGGCGACGTACACGCTGGTGGGCGTCAACTGCGCGATGTATCTGCTGACCCTGGTCCTGAGCGGATCAGCGGCCGGACCCACGTTTGAGGACAACCTGTCGTATGGATTGCTGTGCAACGGCTACTTTGTTCTGAGCGGTCAGTGGTGGCGCCTGGTCACGTCGATCTTCGTGCACTTCGGGTGGATCCACATCCTGACCAACATGTGGTGCCTGTGGAACCTGGGTCTGCTGGGGGAGCCGCTGCTGGGGGAATTCGGGATCGTGGCGGCCTATCTGCTGACGGGTGTGGCGGGAAATCTGCTGAGCGTGGCCTTCAATCAGCGGCCGCCGGGGCCAGCAGGCGGAGTTCTGAGCGCAGGCGCTTCGGGTGCGGTATTCGGGCTGGCGGGTGTGCTGCTCATGCTGCTGCGATCGCCGCTGTTGCCGATACCGCAGCTGGAGCTGAAGAAGCTGCGGCGCAGCGTGTGGTATTTCGCACTGCTGAACTTTGTGATCGATGGCGGGCTGTGGCTGGCGCACACGCGGCTGCAGGTGGACAACATGGCCCACCTTGGAGGGTTTCTGAGCGGCCTGGCGCTGGGGTTTCCGCTGGTCCCCAGGATTGGAGCACCGCGAGAGACGTTTGTGAGGAGACGAGCGATCGCCGTCGGCGTGATGGTGTTCGCGCTGCTGTTAATCGCCTGGGGACTGCGCGCGTTCTACCAGGGAGGACCTGGATAGAGGTGTGCGCCGGCTCCGGAGAACGTATCCGGAGCCAATGAGTGCAGGAATGACCGGGGGAAAAGAGATCAGCGGGTCGCGGTAGCAGCGAACTTCTTCACCATCGCCAGAAGCAACTTACGATCGCTGTCATTGAGATTGGTGGAATAGCGTCGGATTTGGGTCAGGAAACGGAGTTCGTCGTCAGAAAGCTTCTGCGACTGCAATTGACGGCCCAGAGTATCTTCCGCAAACAATTGAGCGAGTGGGAGTTCGAGGGCGCCGGCGATTTTCGCAAGGGTATCGAGGGAAGGGACGGTATGTCCGTTTTCCACCCGTGAGAGATAGCAGCGCAAGAGGCCGGTTCGTTTCTCGATATCCCCCTGAGAAAGACCTTTTTGCAGGCGATAGCCTCGGATAGTCGTTCCAATTTTCATAGTGTTGGCCGGAGAGACCATACTTTCCCCTGTGTACAGCAAGGCAGGAAATTTCATGATATTGCCTGCATAGTTAACACGTTCCCAGAAGCACACGCAAGAAGTATTTTCCCGACTTTAGTAACCAAAGTCAGAACCGAAGATGGTTACCCGTGGCGGGACAAAATTCTGCGTTTCTTGCACTTACAGCCATAGAAAGAAGGACATTGCGAGAGCGTTCCGGAGGATTCGAGAGGGTCCGAGCGGGTTGGGGATACGGCAACAGGATTGCGGTCGCGAAAAGGAACGCGACACATCCGCAGTCATGAATCCGCCATCGCATCAAGAGATGGCGGAGCCGTCTTGTGGGACACGACGAACTGTTTTCGGGACCGGGCGAGTTGGAACCGGATCATGCCGGGCGAGGGGAATCGATCGCGCCGATCGTGGGACGTGGCACTCGAGGGGAAAGGCACGATCGGCGGCTGCATCGGATACAGCGCCGCTGGCGCGCCACGCGCGGCCTTTGCACGGTTGTGGCGAAGGAGCTATGGCGCACGCATGTGATCGACGTGGCCGCAGGTCTGGCCTTCTGGTCGATGCTTTCGATGGTGCCGTTGCTGATCGCGGTCGCCGCTTTGCTCTCGATCCTGCGCATTCCGACCTTGCTGCCGCAGCTGCTGGTGGTGCTGGCCATGCTGGTGCCGTCCGATGCGCTGGCAGCGGTGGAGAAGATGATCGGGAGCCTGCTCGAGCCGCACCGCGGCATGCTCTCGTTTGGCATCCTCATTTACATCTGGTCAACGACGGGGGGATTCACGGCACTGATCAGCGCGCTGAATGTCGCCTACGATGTGACGACGCCGCGTTCGTGGCTGCGCGACCGGCTGCAGGCGCTGATTCTGGCATCGACGAGCGGCGGTTTGCTGACGGTGTCGCTGCTTGGCCTGATCGCGGGTCCGCAGTTCGGGCATTTTCTTGCGGAGATCATCCCGCTCCCTCATTCATTCGAGAGGATGTGGCCGCTGATCCGGGTGGCGACGGTATTTGTCACGTTTGTTGTCGCGCTGGAGCTGGTTTATTTTCTGGGCCCGAAGCGAAAGCAGCGTTTCGCGTCGACGTTACCGGGCGCCATCGTTGCCATTGGTTTGTGGTTTCTCGGTTCGGCTGGACTGTCGTTCTATCTCGGGCACCTGGCGCATTACTCGCGACTCTACGGGGGGATGGGGGCGCTGATCGGGCTGATGTTCTGGATTTATCTGACGGCGCTGGCAATTCTGATCGGGGCCGAGCTGAATGCAGAACTGGCGAAGAGGCGTGACTCGGTGTTTCGCGGACATCTGAAAGCGTCGGAGCGGGAGCGGAGGTCGCGGGAGACGCAGAGGAGGAGCGGTGGGGAGAAACAGCGGGCTGCGTAATCAGAAATGAAAACGCCCGACGGGTTGCGTCGGGCGCGATCGAGGCTGAAGCCGAAGCAGGAATTACTGAGGAGCGCCGACGGCTGGGGTTGCGGACGATCCCGGGGCTTCGGGGGCTTGCCTGGCGGCGAAATAACTGGAGTCCCACAGGTTGCGATAGAAGACGCCGGTGAGTTCGGCGGCTTTCGGTCCAAAGGTAGGACGACCCCCTTCGAGGAAGAAGACCGCTACGATGCGGCCATACTGGGTATCCGCGTAGGAGGCGAACCAGCCGAAGCGTGTGCCGTCGTCGGAACAGGTTCCGGTTTTGCCAAGAACAGGAAACTCGTTGAAATTCGCGCGCAGCGAACGAGCGGTGCCGTAGCGAACGGCAGCCGCCATCCCATCCTGAATTTCGGGGAGGATGGGGCCGATGTCGAGGGTGCGCTTGATGCGCGGCTGCATGCTGAGGGCTTCCGCCGGGGTGGTGGGGTGCTGCAGATAGTAGAGGGTGCCACCATTGGCGATGGCTGCGACCAGGGCGCCCAGCTGCAGCGGGGTCATGGAAATGCCCTCACCGAAAGAACACATGCGGCCGACGCCGCCGAGGTTCTCGGCGAGAGGCTGATCGGGATAGAGTCCGGGCTGTTCGCCGGCGATGTTGTAACCGGCCAGCTCGCCGAGGCCGAATTCGGTGGCGTAGTGGCGAACGCGATCAAAGCCGAGCCGCCGGCCCAGGGTCTCGAAATAGAGATTGTTGGAATGGGCGAGGGCCTCGGTCATGTTGAGGTGGTACTGGCCGCCGAGGTTGACCTGGGTCTCTTTGGTGACGATGCCTTCTTCAAGAGCAGCGAGGGCGACGGAGATCTTGATGGTGGAGCAGGGTTCGGCTCCGCTGGAGAGCGCGAGCTTCTGATTGACCATGGCCAGGATGCGACCGTTCGAGGGATCGATGGCGACCACGGTTCCATTCATGTCGCCGAGGGCATCGATGGCAGCCTGGCGGACGACGGGATCTTCTCCGGCGGTGATATCGCCCGCGGTGATATCCGTATTGGCGAAGGAACTGGCGGTGAAACGCTCGTAATAGCGATGGCGCCGATAGTGCGCGGTGTGATGGAGGGTGGCACTGGCAGTGACCAGATGCGCCGTCGTCACACGGTGGGTGTGTTGCAGGTTGGCCAGATGCCGACGGGTGGCGACCGATTCGTGGACCCGGGCATGATGGCGGGCGGTGCGATGCGCAGTGGTCGTGGATGCCGCAAGGAGGAGCGAGGGGGCGGCCAGGGCAGTCAGGAGGGACAAGACAACGCGCTTCATTCCATACTCTCGTTCGAAGAATCCAGAGCCCTCTGGCTGATGGTGCCGCAGAAGCCAATCTGGTGCAACCTTACTTCGTCCGTGCCGCAGTGACCAATTTACATCGGCCATTCCGAAGTGGAACTTGAGTGCCACTTTCGGAAATAAAGGTCCCACCATGGTCTTCCGAACCCCGATACACCACCAGAGTTGTCTCAGGAGGAGGTGCCTAAGGGCATTGGGCTTAGATGTCTGGCAGGAACTATTTGTTCACTATAACCGGAAACTATTGGCTGTCCAGTACATTTTCGCATCAGGCATCCCTCTTTGGGGTCAAGTCCAGGTACGAAAGGGTTGAAGGGTGTTGTGTTGACCGGTCTGGATTTCTCCTGACGCCGGAACGGGTTGTGAAGGCTGCGGTCAGAAGGCGCCTTTACGCATAAAGGCGGGGATGTCGAGATTCTCGCCGGCTTCTTCGATAAAGGCCGGATGCGGCAAAGCGATCTCTTCCGGGGGTTCGGAGTGTTCGGCAACGGCGACTCCGACGAGTTCGGATTCCTGTTCGGCTTCGGTGAAGCTGAGGTTCTGGGCGGGGGGGACTTCGGCAAGCGCCGGTTCGGCTTCATGAACACGGAAGGCGGACACAAATTCGCGCGCCGAAACGGGAACCAGAACGGGGACCTGGCGGGCGGGCATGACGTCGTCGTCTTCCTCTTCGCTGGCGAAGCGCGGCGCTGGCGGACGGCTCTCGATGCGGGGCGTTTCGGTTTCACGGAGCGCGGCGCTGAGCAAGTGCTCGCGCCGCTCCGCGGATCCCTGACGGAAGCCGGTTGCGATGACGGTGATCTTGACGTCGTCCCCCATCGATTCGTCGAGTACGGCGCCGAAGATGATGTTGGCATCCTCGTGCGCGGCAGTCTGGATCAGGGTGGATGCTTCGTTGACCTCGCTGAGCTTGAGGGAAGAAGAGCCGGTGATGTTGATGAGGATGCCGCGGGCTCCATCGATAGCGCCTTCTTCGAGGAGCGGGGAGGCCATGGCAGCCTGAGCGGCTTCGATGGCGCGGCGCGATCCGTTGCGGATGGCGGTACCCATGACGGCGTAGCCCATTCCAGCCATGGTGGTCTTCACGTCGGCAAAGTCACGGTTGATGATGCCGGGAATGGTGATGATGTCGGAGATGCCCTGGACGCCCTGGCCGAGGACGTCGTCGGCGATGCGGAAGGACTCGAAGAAGCCCGCGTCTTTGGCGACGGCGAGGAGCTTCTCGTTGGGGATGACGATCATGGTGTCGACGCTGTCGAGGAGCTCCTGCATGCCGCGCTCGGCCTGAGCCATGCGCCGCTTGCCTTCGAAAGCGAACGGCCGGGTGACGACGGCGACGGTGAGCGCTCCCATTTCGCTGGCGAGCGAGGCGATGACGGGAGCTGCGCCGGTGCCGGTGCCGCCGCCCAGACCCGCGGTGACGAAGACCATGTCGGCGCCGGCGAGAGCGTCGAGGATATTGCCGGAGTCTTCGAGGGCGGCCTGGCGGCCAATGTCGGGGTTGGCGCCGGCGCCGAGGCCGCTGGTGAGCTTGACGCCGAGCTGCAGCTTGACCGGCGCGCTGGAAAGCTGGAGGGCCTGACGGTCGGTATTGGCGGCGATGAATTCGACGCCCTCCATGCGGGCGGCGATCATGCGGTTGACGGCGTTGCCGCCGCCGCCCCCCACGCCGATGACTTTGATCTTGGCGCCGCGGGGGAGTTCATCGTGATACTGAATGCGAATTTCTTCGGGCTGGACCATGGTTTTGTTCTTCATCGACGTTGACTCCTTGGTTTAAACGCTTCCTGCGAGGATGGCGCGCAGCTTGGCGCGCAGTCCCTGGCTTTCTTCAGCACGGGTCTTGCTGGTGCGGTGGGCGTACAGCATGGTTCCGGTCAGAACAGAAAATTCCGGCGCAGCGAGCTCGGCGGGCATGCGGGAAAGCGGGACGGGGGAGGCGAGGCGCGCAGGAACGCGGAGCAGGCTCTCCGCCGTCTCGAGCAGTCCGGGCAGACGCGCACCGCCGCCGGTGAGGATACAACCGGCGCCCATGGCTTCGAGAACACCGCCCTGGCGGAGGTTATCGCGCAGGAGCTGAAAGAGCTCGCGTGCGCGGGGCTCGAGAACTTCGGCGATGAAGCGCTGCCGGACGATGCGGGGTTCGTAGCCGGGCAGACCGGTGACTTCGACGTCGCTGTCCTGAGACACGGCAGTGACGATGGCATGGCCGTAATTGCACTTGAGCCACTCGGCCTCAGGAGCGGTGACGTGGAGGCCGACGGCCAGATCGTTGGTGAAGTGATCGCCCCCGATGGGGACGACGGAGGTGTGGGCGACCGAGCCTTCGAAGAAGACGATGAGTTCCGAAGTGGATGCGCCGATGTCGATCAGGCAGGCGCCCAGTTCGCGCTCGTCGGCGGAGAGGGTGGCTTCGGCGGCAGCCAGGGATTCGAGGACGGTCTCGGTGACTTCGAGGCCGGCCTTGTTGACGCAGGTCACGATGCTCTGTTGTGCGCTGGCCGCGCTGGTGGAGATGTGGAGATTGACTTCGAGGCGATTGCCGATCATGCCGACGGGGTCGTGGATGCCGGGCTGCTCATCGAGGATGAACTGCTGGGGCAGCAGGTGCAGGATCTGGCGGTCGGCGGGCAGAGCGATGGAGCGGGCGCGATCGACGGCGGCGCGGACATCCTCTTTGGTGATTTCGCGGAGGCGGGCGCCGAGGCTGATGCCGCCGCGGCTGTTGACACCGCGAATGTGGGGGCCTCCGACGGCGACGACGCATTTTTCGATGATCGTCTGGGCCGAGGTTTCTGCGGCGACAGCGGCGCGATCGATGGCAGAAGAAGCCGGCGCCAGATCGGAGATGAGCCCCTTGCGGATGCCGGCCGCATCGGCGATGCCGTGCCCGCGATAGCGCAGGGCGCCGTCATAGACTTCGGCGACGAGAACTCGGACCCTGGAGCTGCCGGCGTCGAGCACGGCGAGAACGTTCTCGGGCTGGCTCATGCGGCGGTTCTCCGGGCTGGGTGCCGGGAATCGGCGGGTTTGTGCGCTTTCGCCGGCGGGCTGTGTCTTGCTCGTTGCGGCTTTTGGGGCTTAGCGGCGTGGCGGGTGGGGGATTTCTGCTGGGCGGGGACGGTATGTGTGGCGCGGGGCGTCGACGCAGCCGACCTGGGAGCCGGTTTCGTGTCAGAGTGCGGCGGAGTCGTAGCGGCCGAGGCCGGCCTGGGCGCGGGTTTCGTGTCAGGGTGCGGGCCGGGCGCGGCGGCTGGGGCGGGTCCCGCGGAACTTCTGGGGTCGCCAGCCATTTTCAGGACGACTTCGTGGTCGTAGCGCAGATCGACGGACGCCAGATGGGGATATTGCTGTTCCCACTGCGCGATGTGCGCCTGGTAGTTGTGCCACCGGGGCAGGAAGTCGTCATCGCCGAAATGGAGGAGAAGGTCGGAGCCTTTCGCGGGAACGGTGGCCCGCACATCGTCCGGGTCAGAAAGATCCACTTCGCTCATCTGTGCGGAGAGGTGCTCGCCGGTCGAATCCAGCTGGCTGATGAAACTCTGATAGATCTGCATGCGAGCGCTGCGAACGGAGAGAGGGTCGCCAGGGTTGATTCCGCTGACCACGGGAAACGAGTAGTGGCGGGCCTCCATCTGTTGCGGCGTCAGGGTGAGCAGGACGCCGTCTGCATCGGCCAGCTCGACGTGCCCCTGAACGCGAACGAAGGCGACGGGCCTGCGCTCGACGATGGCGACGCGCAGCTGGTTAGGGAGAAGGCGCATCACGGTAGCTTTTTGCACCCAGGGAATCCGTTCGAGTTCGAGCCGCCGTTTGGCAAGGGGAACGAAGAAGAGGTTGCGTCCGATGTCGGAGCCGAAAACCGCAAGGAGGTCGGAGCGAGTCAGCTGGCTGTTGCCGAAGGTCTGAATGGAGGCGGAGGAGTCGATGCGAAAGCGGGGGTCATGGTTGAGGAACGAGCGCACTCCGATGATCGCCGCGAGAAGGACGCCGGGCGCGACCAGGAGGCAGGCGACGAGCGCTACTTTGCCCCAGGTGGTCCGGACCCAGGCAGGAAGGAGGCCGCGCCGAACGGGAACACGGCGAGGGGCGCGCAGGAAAGGCTCTTCTGCGTCGTCCTCGGGATCGGCTTTGGCTGGACCGGAACGATCGTCTCCCCGCCGGGACGGCGAAGGAGATGCGGGTCCCGGACGCGGACGCGCGACGCTGTCACGGCTGACCGGCGGACGACAGAAGTCCGCAGGTTCATCGAGCAGCGTTACGTCGCCAGTGTCTGCGCTGGTTTTAGCCACGCCTGAGCAAGGTCGTGAGAATCGCCTCATTGACTATAGCGTGACGTTCCCTGTGGATTGGCAGGGAAATGCTTCGGGTATCAAGTGAGAGAACAGTCAACGGGAATATTGAGGAGGGGCGCTCATTTGCCGGCGGGGGTGTGGCGGGTTCCGCTGGGTTCGCGATGAGGGTGGCCGTTGGCGAGTGCAGAGTTGGCTTTTTTACGCTTGCGGTGGCGTTTGGTCCAGAGCGGCGCACCCCATGCGCCCAGACCGAGAAGGGCGCCGAAGAAAACGATGGCATCGATGCTCTCGCGACCGGAGAAGGTCCAGGTGGATTCTCTGATATCGAGCCACATGGTGTATTCATCGAGGGTCAGCGCGGCGCCCATGCCATAAACGATGGCGATGAGTCTGCCAAAGAAGAGGGAGCGGGGGGTCGCCTCGGTCCCGATTTCGGCGACCATGGCATAGCCGGAGATCAGCAGCAGCAGAATGCCCCACACCAGATGGTGGATATGGCGACCACCGAGGACGATCCAGCCGAAGGGGCCTTTGTGGAAGAGGATGAGGAGGACGAGGAGACGGACGCCCAGAAAGGTGAGGACAAAGCCGAGGGCGGCGAGGAAGAGCCGGCGACGGGGGCGATCGGGGATGCGCTCGTGGAGGATGGCGCCAGCCCGCGTGAGGTGCAGGAGAACCAGGATCACCGAGGCAGAAGCTGCGAGGAAAGCCAGGAGGATCCAGGCCATCGTCCAGTGCATGACCACCATTCTGACAGCGGTTCTCATCACCGGGCTAGTCATGAGCCGGGCGCCAGGGGCCATGTCGGACACCACCTCACGTGTTTCTATCGGCAGAGTGCGGCCGGTGAAACAGGGCGTGTCCGGGGGTGGTCAACCGGGGCTGCGGAGTCGAGGGGGCGGGGCGACGGGCGACACTCAGGCTTGCCCGGGGGGAGCAGGCCCTCGACGACTCCACAAGGGTGCGCCCCAGGCACCGATGGCGAGGAGCGCGCCAAAGAGGATCACCGCATCGATACTTTCGCGACCCTGGCGGGTCCAGTAGGCGTCTGCGTTGAGATTGAGCCAAAGAGCAAACTCGTCGAGGGTGAGGGCGGCGCCCATGCCGTAGGAGATGGAGATGAGGCGGCTGGCAAAGATGGAGGAGGGGGAAGAGCCGGTGCCGAACTCGGCGAGTTCCATGTAGCCGACGAGGAGGAGCAGGAGAATTCCCCAGACGAGATGGTGGATGTGGCGCCCGCCCACCATGACCCAGCCGAAGGGTCCGATGTGGTGGACGATGGCGTAAACGAGCAGGCGCACACCCAGAAAGGTGATGAAGAAAGCGACCGACGCGAGGAAGAGGCGGCGGCGCGGTCGGTCGGGGATGCGTTCGTGGAGGATGCGGCCGGCGCGCGTCCGGTGGAGAAGGATCAGCAGCAGGGCGGCGCAGATGATGAGAAAAAGCAGCAGAATGAGGGCTCCAGTCCAGTGCATAAGCCTCCGGTGTCACTTCAGGGCCATAGGATGCTTCCACCCCTATAATCAAACTGGGGAACCTTTCCCCGAACCCCTGGGACGACTCCTTTGAGCGATGCAATCATCATCCGCGGCGCGCGGACCCACAACCTGAAAAACATCGACTGCGAGATCCCCCACGGGAAGCTGACGGTCGTTTCCGGGGTGTCCGGGTCGGGAAAGTCGTCGCTTGCCTTTGACACGATCTACGCCGAGGGCCAGCGCCGCTATGTGGAATCGCTGTCGGCGTACGCGCGGCAATTCCTGGAGCGGATCGAGAAGCCGGATGTGGATCTGATCGACGGGCTGGCGCCGGCGATCGCGATCCGGCAGAAGAACTCGACGCGGAACCCGCGGTCGACGGTGGCGACGGCGACGGAGATTTACGACTATATGCGCCTGTTGTGGGCGCGCTGCGGGACGGTTCACTGCACGGTTTGCGGAGGGATTGTCCGACGCGACACGGTGGACGAGATTGCATCGGGAATTTTGGCGCTGGCGGAGGGAACACGACTGTACGCACTGTTCCCGGTTCAGCCGCAGACGAGCACGCCATCGCAGCCCGCGTCCGACACGGAAGCCGAGGCGAAGCCGGCGCGTCGGACACGGAAGGCGGCGATAAAGGCAGCGGAGCCGGCAAAAGGGGGCTTGTCGGACGCGCTGCGCGAACGTTTGGCCGATTTGCGCAAACGCGGGTTCAACCGGCTTTACCAGAACGGAAACATCTACGAGTTTTCGACTCCGGAGTCGCTGCTGGAGATCGATTTTGCGCTGCCGGTGTTCGTGCTGGTGGACCGGATTGTGGTCGCGTCGGACAATCGCGCACGCATCGTGGATGCGGCGGAGATTGGGTACCGGGAGTCGGGGGAAGTTCTGTTCGAAGTGGTGGGGCGCGATGGCGCAGGCGCACAGGCCGACGCGGGTTCGGCACAGAATGCGGAGCGCCTGCGGTTTTCCGGTGCGTTTGAGTGCAAGACCTGCCATCGGCAATATCGGGAGCCGGAGCCGAGCCTGTTCTCGTTCAACAACCCATATGGGGCTTGTCCGCGATGCCAGGGGTTCGGGAACACGATCGATTTCGATCTGGACCTCATCATCCCGGACAAATCGAAGACGCTGGACGAAGGCGCCATCGATCCGTGGAATCGGCCCAAGTATCGGTCGTACCTGACGGAGTTGCGGCGCGCCGCGCGGCAGAATGGGATCCCGCTGGATCTCGCGTGGTGGGATCTGACGGCCGAGCAGCAGGCGTTCGTGCTGGACGGGAAAGGGTCGTTTCCCGGGGTGCATGGCTTCTTCAGCCTGCTGGAGCGAAAGAAGTACAAACTGCACGTGCGGGTGATGCTGAGCAAATATCGCGGGTATGCGTTGTGTCCGGAATGCAGGGGCCAGCGGCTGCGGGCCGAGGCGAGGGCGGTTCGCATCGGGGATGGGTACGGTGAGGGCCGCAACATCTGCGAAGCCGCGTCGCTGACGATTGGCGCGGCGCACCGATTCTTCTCGAAGCTGACCCTGACGCCGATGCAGGAGGAGATTGCAGGCAGCATTCTGGAGGAGATTCGTCAGCGTCTGACATTTCTGGATGCGGTGGGGCTGGACTATCTGACGCTGGACCGGCTGGCTTCGACGCTGTCGGGTGGCGAATCGCAGCGCATCCAGCTGGCGACGTCGCTGGGATCCCGGCTGGTGGGGGCGCTCTACGTGCTCGATGAGCCGTCGATCGGGCTGCATCCGCGGGATACGTCGCGGTTGATACACATCCTGGACGACCTGCGTGACCTGGGCAACACGATTCTCGTGGTCGAACACGATCCGGACGTACTGCGGTCGGCGGATTACCTGCTGGATCTGGGACCGGGCGCCGGGGAATTCGGTGGCAAGGTGCTGGCGGCGGGAAGCGTCGAGGAAGTCGCGGCGAATCCTGCCTCGATTACCGGGCGATATCTGAGCGGACATCTGACGATTCCGGTTCCGGCGCGCCGCCGGACACCGGGTTCATCGAGAGACTGGCTGCGGATCCGGGGCGCGCGCGCACATAACCTGAAGGGGATCGATGTAGATCTTCCGCTGAACCTTCTGGTGGCGATCACAGGCGTTTCGGGTTCGGGAAAGTCCACGCTGGTGCATGAGGTTCTTTACAAGGCGGTGGCGCATCGGCTGGGACGGATTGAAGGCGGCGACCCGACCGGTGTCTATAAGGACATCAAGGGTGTGGAGCGACTGAACGATATTGTTCTGGTGGATCAGACGCCGATTGGGCGAACGCCGCGTTCCAATCCGGTGACGTACATCAAGGCATTCGACGCGATTCGGGAGCTGTATGCTGCGCAGCCCGAGGCGCAGCGGCGGGGCTATGCGGCGGGTCACTTTTCGTTCAACGTTCCGGGTGGGCGCTGCGATGTGTGCGAAGGGGACGGGACGGTGACGGTGGAGATGCAATTCCTGGCGGACGTGGAATTGCCCTGCGAGGAATGCGGTGGCACGCGTTACAAAGCCAGCACGCTGGAGATCCACTACAAGAACAAGAGCATTTACGACGTGCTGCAAATGACGGTGCGAGAGGCGCTGCGATTTTTCGCAGGACATCCGAAGATCGTCGACAAGCTGGCGGTGCTGGAGGAGATTGGGCTGGGGTACGTCCGGCTCGGCCAGTCGGCCACCACGCTGTCCGGTGGCGAGGCGCAGCGCGTGAAACTGGCGGCGCATCTGGCTTCGACCCGGTCGGAGGGGCGATCGTCTGAGGGGAAGAAGGGCGGGGGCAGCCGGGTGCTGTACATCCTCGATGAGCCGACGACGGGTCTGCATTTCGACGACGTGGGCAAGCTGCTGGTGGCGTTCCGGAAGCTCATCGACAGCGGGGGATCGCTGGTGGTGATCGAGCACAACCTGGACATCATCAAGTCAGCGGACTGGGTAATCGACCTGGGGCCGGAGGGCGGGTCGGGCGGCGGACAGATTGTAGCTACCGGGACGCCGGAGGAGATTACCCGGAACGAGCTTTCGCACACCGGGCAGTGGCTGGCTCGGGTGCTGAGTGGGCATGCGGCTCAGGAGCCCGCGCTTGCGGCAGAAAGCGAAGTTTTCCAGTGAAAGCGGGCAGGGTTGGTTCGGTCGCTCACCGATGGGGGTGTCGATTGTCGGACGGCGTCCGACGCGGCTGGCCTGCCGGAGTGGGGTTGATGATGCTGGCGGGTCTGCTGCATGCCGCGGGTGCCCAGCCAGTTCCGTTGCCACCGGGGACGACGGGCGGAGACGATCAGCAGCAGAAGCAGGTCTCCAGCCCGCTGGACGATGTGGAGGCCGCGATGGCCGCGAAGAACTATCCCCTCGCGACGGCGCGGCTTGAAATTTACCTTTCGGCTCATCCCAACGATGGCCGGGCGCTCTTCGACCGCGGATATGTCGAGGATGCTCAGGGACATACAGAGACAGCGGAAGTCTGGTACCGGAAGGCAGCGGCGGCGGATCCGAACCAGTTTGAGGCTCGGTCGGCGCTGGGATTGCTGTTAGCTGCCAGGGGGGATCCCCGGGACGGGCAGGAGGCGATTGAGGACCTGACGGCAGCGGTCCAGCTGCAGCCGAATCCGCCCAATCCGGTTGCGAAAGCCCAGGCGGACCGGGCGCTGGCGCGGCTGCTGCGGACGTCGGACCCTACCGGGGCCCGGGACGCGCTGGTGGATGCGCTGAAGCAGACGCCGGAGACACCGTCGGACACGGTGCTGGCGGGGCAGATCGCGGAGGCAGCCGGAGACCTGGAGATCGCCGAGCAGGAATACCGGCAGGCTCTGAAGAGCGCGCCTGACCTGTCGGACGCCAGTGCCGGACTGGCACATCTGCTGATCGCTGAGAAGCGCTATGCGGACGCGCAGCCAGTCGTGGAAGCGGCGCTGCGCCGCGACCCGAACAGCCCTGCACTGAGCGCTCAGCTGGCAGCCATTCTGAATGGCCAGGGCAAGCCGGCAGATGCGCTGGCGCTGCTCGAAAAGCTGCACCAGCAACAACCGGACAGCCCGTCGGTGGCTTCGATGCTGGCCGACGCCGACTTTCAGGCGGGGAAGCTGGATGAGGCGGACGTTCTGTATCGGCAGCTGCTGGCGAAGAGCCCCAACGACGCGGACCTGCTGGATGCGCACGGGCAGATTCTGGTGCGCCAGCAGCACTTTCAGGAGGCGGTCGCGGCGTTTCGTCAGGCGGTGGCTGCGCGTCCGGACGATATCGATGCGTGGTCGGGGATCGCGTTCGCTGACTCGGAGACCCACCAGTACCAGGACGAGCTCCACGCGCTTTCGATGCGATCAAAGAATGCGCCGGAGAGCCCGGCTAGTTTATTCCTGTGGGCAACGGCGTACGATAATCTTCATCAGAGTAAGGCAGCGGCGAACTATTATCATCGCTTCCTCGCCGCGGCCCAGGGCAAATTTCCCGACCAGGAGTGGCAGGCAAAGCACCGGCTTGTCACTCTTGAAAAATAAGCGGTGCCTCAGCGAAACGGGGCAGGGTTCCGGCCATACCGCTGGACCAGGTAACGGGGGATTCGTCGTTCTTGTTACTTCGGAGCGGCGGTGTCCACCGCTGACACTTTCGTTCGGTGGCGTGAACGTGGGTATTTGCGGTATTGTTTTCGGAACGCAATCCCCGGAGGTGTGCGATGCGGTCGGTCGCTGTCCTCTCAGTTCTGCTAGTCTCTGCGACCCTCTCATGGGCGCACGGAACGAATGACCACCCGCCCGACGCGCGCCAGTTGGCGGACCTCGAGGCGAAGGCTGAGAGTGCGTCTCCGAACGAGCAGCCCTACATTTATGCGGAGCTGTGCCACTCCATGACGGAGATGGCGACGGCGCAGTTTCAGGCGGGGGATGAAGCGAAGGCATCCGCGTCGCTGAAGGCGGCGCAGAGCTACGCCGGCAAGATTCAGATGAGCCTGCTGCGGGATGCGAAGAAGCTGAAGAATGCGGAGATTCTGATCCGCCATACGGCGTTCCGGCTGAAGGAACTGCTGACGGGGGCTTCGCTGGACGATCGGCCGACGCTGGAGGCCACAATCCAGCAGCTGAATTCGGTGCAGTCGGAGATGATGACGCAGATCTTCCGTCATTGAAGGCCGGCGTCGAAGCGCGCCGGCAAGCGATTGGGGCGAGGCGGGAAAAACGGCCGCACTGCAATCGCAGCAAATTTCCCGATTTTCCCTGCGCGATCCACATCCTTTCAACAGCGCTGGTCACCACGTCGACCAATATTCATGGGGCGATAACAGAGGGCCGTGCAAAGCACGTACGACAGCGCGGATTTCTTCGCCTTTTGTACCCTATTGCCACAGTGGGGGTCCCTTCGTAGTCTGACGTGGCGTTTCGAAAGGAACGTCGATCTTGAATTCGCTGACAACCGATCAGGAACGGTAACGCAACGGTAGACGGCGCCTCGCCACCCGCCATTGTTTCGGGAGCAATCGAAAACAGCGCGAGGGGCGAGAGAGACAGCCGATGCCAGCGTTCTGTTCCCCCGCAACCTGCGGCCCGGCGGGCACGCAGCGTCGTGCGCTTTTGAGCAAAGCGGAGCGCGGACGCAGAGAGCCGGGCGTCGTTGCGGCCTACGTCAACTCGCTGACGGGCGCACGGAAAACGCTGCGTCTGGCTGCTCTCGACCCGCCTTCGGCGGGAAATGCCAGGGAAGAACATGAGACCTAAAAAAACCATTCTCTGCGTCGACGACAATGAACAGGCCCTCGCCGTACGCAAGTTCCTTCTGGAAACCCGTGGTGGCTATCGCGTTGTGGCGGCTGCGAGCGGGAGAGACGCCATGGAGCATTTTCGCCGTGGCGGCATCGACCTCGTTCTGAGCGACCTGGTGATGCCGAGCATGGACGGCAACGAACTGGTGCGGCGAATGAAGGAGGTCGCGCCCGAGATACCCATGATTCTGATCAGCGGCAGCGTGAAGACCTTCGACCACACGAATCGCGCCGACGCTTTCCTGCCCAAGGGGTCGTCTTCTCCGGTGGAGATGCTGGAGAGGATTCGGCAGATGATCGCGCGCAAGCGCGGGCCGAAGAAGCATCTGCGGCCTCTCTATGAAACGCCGGATGCGGCGTTCGATCCGCTCGAGCACGCCGTGGCTTCGTAAGCGTGGGTGCAGAGTGCAAAGCCCACGGCGCAACTCGGCGCCGCGCCTCCAGCCTGAATGGACTGAGAAAACAACCGGTCCATTTACAATCGGCAAGTGGATGCGATGATTCGCGCCGAGCACCTCGGCAAGGTGTACCGGTCCGGCCGGCTGGAAGTTCCGGCGTTGCGCGACGCGACGTTTGCGGTCGAAGCCGGTGAGTTTGTGTCGGTGGTGGGACCGTCGGGCAGCGGCAAATCAACCCTCTTCTACCTGCTGGGCGGGCTCACACGCGCCACGAGCGGCAAAGTGTTTATCGGTGGAGTCGATTTCTCCACGCTGGAGGATGGGGAGCGAACGCGGATGCGGCGTGCGCGCATCGGGTTCATCTTCCAGAAATTCAATCTGCTGCCGACGCTGACGGCGCGAGGCAACATCGAAATCGCTTACGAGATTGCCGGGCGTGCGGAGGCGCTGGATGAGAAGTATCTGGCGGAAATCGCCGGAATACTGAACATCGGGGGGCGGCTACATCATCGGCCCTCCGAACTCTCGGGCGGAGAGCAGCAGCGTGTGGCCATTGCGCGCGCGCTGATCACGCGTCCGGCGATCGTGCTGGCCGATGAGCCGACGGGCAATCTCGATACGGAGAATTCCGATGCGGTGCTGGAGATGCTGCGACGGTCGAATCAGGAACTCAGGCAGACCGTGCTGATGATCACGCACAACCCGGAAGCCGCGGCGATTGCGGACCGCATCATTCACATGCGCGACGGCCAGATTCGCGGAATCGAAGCGGGGCAGCGGGCGGTGGGACAGCACGACTGGTAAGACCACCCGCGGGCGAGGAAAGCCGGTGCCGGACGATGACAAAGCAGTGACAAAGAACTAACACGTTCGTCCGATAATATTGGCACTGCGTGCACGCGATAACGCGATAGAATTAAGCAGGGCATGTACGGCCAAAACCCAGAAAAAATGGGAAGCACACTCAATCCACACACTGAAGCCGGCGAAGGCGCAAAGATCGTGTCCAACGGTTCGAACGGAACCAACGGCTCGCCGGCGAATATCCAGGACCTGCTGACGGAGAAAGCGAACGAGGCGACGCGAGGCCTCGATACCCGATCGGCCGTCGAGATTGCCCGCATCATCAACCTGGAGGATCAGAAGGTCGGCGCGGCGGTGAAGAGGGCGATTCCGGAGATCGCTCACGTGATCGACCTGGTGGCACACAGCCTGCGCGAAGGCGGGCGACTGATCTATGTAGGCGCTGGATCGAGCGGGCGTCTTGCCGCGCTGGATGCGTGCGAAATCCCGGCGTACTTCTCGACCAGCCCACAGACGGTGCAGTACATCATGGCGGGCGGGCCCAAGGCGCTGGCATCGCCGGTGGAAGTGAACGAGGACTCCGAAGAGCTGGGCAAGCGCGACATCGCACGGCGGCGCCCCAGCCGCAAGGATGTAGTCATCGGACTGTCGGCGAGCGGGCGGACTCCCTACGTTGTTGCTGCAGTCGCATACGCGCGGACGCTGGGTGCCCGGACTGCATGCATTACCTGCAATCCCAACACCCCTCTGGGGCACGCCGCGGAAACGGCGATCATCGCCGAGGTTGGGCCTGAGGTGGTTTCCGGGTCCACGCGTATGAAAGCTGCGACGGCGCAGAAGATGATCACGAATATGATCACGACCGGAGCGATGACGCGGCTGGGCTATGTGTACGAGAACCTGATGGTGAACGTGCACATGCACAACTCGAAGCTGATCGAGCGCGGCATCGGCATCCTGATGCGCGCCTGCGACGTGAGCCGCGAGAAGGCCGTCGAGGTGATCAAGTCCGCGGGGCGCAGCGTCCCGGTGGCACTGGTGATGCTGAAGGCGAACGTCGACAAGCCGGAGGCGGTGCGCCGGCTGGCGCGCGCCGAGGGCAATGTTCGCCGGGCGATTGAAGACTCTGTGATGGACATCTAAGCGGCCGCCCTGCCGCTTTTACGCAAAACTCTCCCCCAGATTGCGCCATTCCCGCAACTGCGCTTCCGTGATAGGGTGCTTTCGCGAGGAAGTTGCAGCATGTTCCGTTCGTTTGTTGTTTTCGCCACTGTTCTGCTTGCCGTAATCGATGCTGGAGCCCAGGAAGGCCGGGGGCCGAGCGACCCGAAAGCGCAAAAGACGTATCAGGAAGCCCTGGAGTGGGCCCACCGCGGTGCATACGGCGCAGCGATCGACTCGCTGAAGAAGGCCGATAAGCAGGACGGAGAGCACTGCGAGGCGTGCGCTCACCGGATCATCGAATATGGGCTGAAGGTGGGCGATTTCAAAGCCGCCGATGCCGCGGCGCAGCAGCTGATCGCCGACGCCAAAGAGCCGAGGCAACTGGCCGCCGCGCACATGGAGCGCGCCACCGTGCAGTACCGGGAGGCAACGGCCAGGAACAAAATGGACTGCTACGCCGAGGCGGATCGCGAATTCAGGGCCACACTCACGGCGTGGCCCAACGCTCCAACCGCGTGCTTCTTCGATGGGATCGTGCTGGCGCATCTGAATCGCGATGCCGAAGCGAAGGCGGCTTTTGCGAAGTACCTCGAGATCGCCCCGCGCGACGCGTCGGAGCGGCAACGCGCGGAGCGTTATCTGGAGAACATGGATCTGGCGCGGGCGCGCATGGCTCCGGCGTTCTCCATCACCACGATGGATGGCCGTCCGATCTCCCTCGATGCGCTGGCCGGCAAAGTGGTGCTGATCGATTTCTGGGCTACGTGGTGCGGGCCGTGCCGGGAATCCCTGCCGAAGATCCGCGACATCGCGCAAAAATTCGCGAATGAGCCGCTGGTTGTCCTGAGCGTCAGCCTCGACAGCGATGAAGCGAAGTGGAAGGACTTCGTGGCGAAGAACCAGATGACATGGCTGCAGTATCGCGATGGAGGCTTTGAAGGCTCGGTCTCACGCCTGTTCGGGGTCACCGAGATTCCGCACACTTTTACGATCGATGCCGACGGGGTGTTGCAGGAAGAGCACGTCGGCAGCGACGCGAATTTCCAGGGACGGCTGAAGAAACTGCTGGTTCGTGCGCGTCAATTGCAGGAAGCTCCGCAGGTGGCAGGCAAAGCGGGCGCGTGAGCCGATCCGGCAAGGTGGGCGGGGACGTCTCTTCGGGGAGTGATCTCGGGAACGGGCTGCCGGTGACGCGGCGTTCGTCATGACGCGATGCGGCGGGATTTTCTCCAAGCAGTCTCCCGCTATACTCAGCCCAGGGAACCATCGCATGGGCTGGCTGGTGCCTGCAATCGTGCGGTGGCCATGAGGGAGCGGGTTCGCTTGTTTGCCTCTCTGCGATTCGTCTGGAATGCGACGCGCGGCCACCGCCTGCGGCCGTGGCGCAGCGAATACCTGAAGTGGCGGATCGAAACCTATTCAGGACTGAAAGCCGACGAGCTGCGTGTGCGGGATATCTTTTCCTTCGTGTGGCATGAGAAGGGCAACTTGCTGCGTTTCCTGCGCTGGACCGATCGCATGGAGGCGTGGAGGAGAACGGGCGCCGAACACGACCAGGGGGCGGGGGAGTGATCGAGCGACGGTCCGTTGTTGCACCGGCGGCGGGTCCAAAAACGAGGCGCGAGTTTCTTGAGCAGGCCGTTGCGGCTGCAGCCGCCGTTGGGCTGCCAGCTCTGGTTCCGCTGGGATGTGGGCAGCCCGAGGCGAGTCCCGCGACGAGAGCCCTTGCGCCAACACTGAGCGATGTGAGCGGCCCGCGTTCGCTGCGCGCCCACGCGGCGGCGCGGGGCCTGCTGGTGGGGTGCGCGGTGAATCCGGACCATCTCGACGGCGAGCTCGACTACGCGCGAACGGTCGCGGATCAGGCCAGCATCGTGGTTCCGGAAAACGCAATGAAGTGGGCGGCGCTTCGGCCCAGCCCGACGCAGTTCGATTTCCGCAGGGCCGATGACGTGGTGGTGTTCGCGCTCTCGCACGAGCAAAGAGTGCGCGGGCACAATTTGTGCTGGCATGAGGCGATTCCGGCGTGGTTTGCGGGGACGGTCACGCGGGAGAACGCTGCGCGGTTCCTGACCGAGCATATCCAGACGGTTGCAGGACGCTATGCGGGGAAGCTGCATTCGTGGGATGTGGTGAACGAGGCGATCAACCCGAAAGACGGGCGGCCGGATGGATTGCGGAACTCGCCGTGGGTGGAGCTGATCGGGCCGTCGTATCTGGAGCTGGCGTTTCGCACGGCACGAGAGGCCGATCGTACGGCGTTGCTGACGTACAACGACTATGGCATCGAACTGGACACGACGGAGCAGGTCGACAAGCGCGGCCAGGTGATGATGCTGCTTCGGCGTCTGCGGGCGCGCGGCGTTCCGATCGACGCGGTGGGGATCCAGAGCCACTTGAATGCAGGCGATGTTGCGGGTGCGGGCTTGATTCATTTCGTCCGAGAACTGCGCAGCATGAATCTTCAGGTCTTCATCACCGAGATGGATGTCAACGACCGCAAGATGCCTGAGCCAGTTGCGGATCGCGATGCGGGGGTGGCGAAGACCTACCTTGACTATCTGACCGCGGTGCTCGACGAGCCCAATGTGAACGCGCTGCTTACGTGGGGGATCACGGATCGCTACACCTGGCTCAACGGGCGACCGCAGGCCTCGCGTGCCGATGGCAAGCCGCAACGCCCGCTTCCCTTCGACTACGACTACCATCCCACGCCGGCGTTCTTTGCCGAGCGCGACGCGATCGATGGGCGGCCGGCCGGCGCGTTGCCGGGCACCGATCCTTTCGCGCCGTTCAATCCCGCGCAAGCGCAGCGTCCACAGTGGGAGTAAGGGGCGAACCGAGCGTTTCGTCCGTAACGTCGCCTCGTCCGTCTCTGTCTGATGTAATGAAGATTATGAGGCGGTACCTTGTGCAGGGGCTGATGTTTCTGGGGCTTGTAGTGCCTTTCTGTGCTGCCCAGCAACAGGCGCAGCCCTTTCCCGGCGAGCCGCAACCGCAGCAGCAGGCACAGCCGTTTCCCGGGGAACCGCCGGCGCCGTCGAGGAACGCGGCGAGTCCGGGCCAGCCCACGAGCCAGCCGTCGTCCAGGGATTTTCCGGCCGATCCGAACGCCGAGATGCCGACTTTTCACGTCAGCACGACCGTCGTCGTGGTGCCGACGCTGGTGGAAAAGGCGAACGGCGATGTGCTGTACGGGCTCAAGCCTCAGGATTTTGCCGTCTACGACAACGGCGTGCAGCAGAAAGTCCACGTCGACGATGACCTGGATACGCAGCCCATCTCGCTGGTGGTATGCATCGAGCGCGGCCGCGATGCGCCGCTGGAGTTCGACAAGATCGGCAAACTGGGACCGCTGCTGGAACTGTTCACACGCGATGGCCGAGGGGACCTCGCGCTGGTCGCATTTGATTCAAAGGCGACCTGGTTAGAACCGTTCGGCACCGATCAGGACACCATCACGCGGGACCTGAAACAGATGCCGGCCGGGGACGGCGGGGCAGCGATCCTCGATGCGGCCGGCTATTCCGTGAATCTCCTGGAGCAGCAGCCGGCGGATCATCGCCGCATTCTGCTGTTGATCAGTGAATCGCGGGATCACGGCAGCCATCACTTCAACGTTCCGCAGCTGGTGGAACGCATCGGCACGAGCAACACACTGGTGCTGAGTCTTGTTTTCTCGCCCGGGAAAGCGGAGATCATTGACTGGGGCAAGGGCAACACGAATGGCGGCACCGAACTGAATATCCTGGCGCCGCTGATGATGACGGTGAATGCCATGCGGAGGAATACTCCGAAGACGCTGGCCGAGCTGAGCGGCGGCGAGTACGATCCGTTCACGCGAGAGAAAGGCTTTGAGGCACGGGTAGCGGAGGTGGCCAGTCATGCGCGCAACCGCTATATCCTCAGCTTTCATCCTACGGACCTGACGCCGGGGCTGCATTCGATCACGGTCAAACTCACGCAGGATTACCAGGCTCACGTGGTGGCCCGCAACAGTTACTGGGCCATCCTTCGCGACGAAGATCATCCAGGTCCGGAGTCGATGCCGCAGGCCGCTCATCCAAATCAGTAGCAGAGCCAAAGCACAGATGCAGAGCGAAGCGAAGGAGACTTCGATGGGAGAACATGTCACTCTCCGCGCATCCGATGGTCACGAACTCGACGGGTATGTTGCGCGGCCTGCCGGCGCAGCCGTCGCCAGGCACCTGACCGCATGATGGAGACCAGGGGCAAAGGGGAGAGCAGCGAAGCTCGGGGGGGTACTGCGTCCGCGAAGATGCCGGAGCGGGGAGCCCAGAAGCCTGAGCGCCATCTGGCGGACGACGCCCGCGCGTCGGCGCGTGATTTCTCGCATGCCTGGCGGGCGCTGCGTCATCGCAACTTCCGGCTGTTTTTTGGCGGGCAAACGATCTCGCTGGTCGGCACATGGATGACGCGGATCGCCACATCGTGGCTCGTTTATCGTCTGACGAAAAACGCGGTGCTGCTGGGCACGGTGAGCTTCGCGGGGCAGATTCCGAGTTTTCTGCTCGCACCGCTGGCCGGAGTCATTGTCGATCGCTCGGACCGGCGGCGTGTGCTGGTGTGGACGCAAACCCTGGCCATGGTGCAGTCGCTGCTGCTCGCCTGGCTGACGCTGGCGCACCGCATCAACATCACGGAAATTCTGATCCTGAGCGCCTTTCAGGGTCTGATCAACGCGTTCGATATGCCGGGGCGGCAGGCGTTCATGGTGCAGATGGTGGAAGATCGCAACGACCTGTCGAACGCGATCGCGATCAATTCCTCGATGGTCAATGTGGCGCGGCTGGTGGGGCCCTCGCTGGCCGGGCTGGTCATCGCCGTCTCGAGCGAGGGCTGGTGCTTCCTGATCGACGGCATCAGCTACATCGCGGTCATCGTCTCGCTGCTCATGATGCAGATTCCGGCTGCAGCGGTGCGGCGCGCCGCAGCTTCCATGGTCGAGCAGATGCGCGAAGGCTGGTCCTATGTTTCCAGCTTCGTCCCGGTTCGCACCATCCTGATTCTGTTCGCGCTGATCAGCCTGATGGGCATGCCCTACATGGTGCTGATGCCGATCTTCGCAGCCGGGGTGTTGCACGGCGGCCCGCATACGCTGGGTTTCCTGATGGGCGCAGCGGGAGCGGGCGCGCTGGTGTCAGCGTTTTCGCTGGTGCTCCGGCGCTCGGTGCGCGGACTGACGCGGATGATCCCGGCGGCGGCGATGGTTTTTGGAGCGGGACTGTTTCTGTTCGGTTTGTCGCGCTGGCTGTGGCTTTCGCTCGTGCTGATGCTGTTTGTCGGATTCGGCATGCTGCAGGGGATGACGGTGAGCAACACGATCATCCAGACGCTGGTCCCCGAAGACCGGCGCGGCCGCGTGATGAGCTACTACACGGCGGCCTTTGTGGGGATGGCGCCGTTCGGCAGCCTGCTGGCGGGATTCCTGGCTCACTGGATCGGAGCACCACGCACGGTGATGTTTACCGGCTCGTGTTGCATTGCGGGAGGGCTGTGGTTCTGGTCGCGTCTGCCAGCGATCCGGCGCGAGATGCGGCCCATTTACGAGCAGCTTGGCATCATCGCTCCGCTGCCGGAGCCGGTCCAGGAACAGGCGGCGAACTGAACGGCTCCTCTCCGGATACAAAAATCCCCGGTCGCATCGGGAGCGCCGGGGATTCACAGAAGGCAATTACGATTTGCAAAGACAGAATAGAAAAAGCCGGCGGCGGTGTCTTCGGGACAAAGACGGTTTTTCTGCTACAACTTTGGTTGGAGGGAGGCGTCTGTTTGAAGGATGGGAGCCGGGGTCGTTTGAGGCGCATCCTATGGGTTACGGCCGCAACTCGGCCGCCAAGACGCGCACTCCCCCGAAAGCCCACTCCGAAAATGAGCGTTCGCCTGATACAAAACGCCCTCGCTGCCGGAAACTGTTTGTTTGGGCTGGCGCTTCTGTCCCTGTACGGACCCGAACTTCTGCACACGCACGCCGCATGGCCGCCGAGCCTTGATCAGCAGGTATTGCTGCTGGTGGCGGGGTCTGCTCTGCCGCTGGCAGTGGTGGGATTGCGGTTTCGGCTGGTGGGCGGTATGGCCCAGTTCTCCGCCGCCTATCTTGGCAATCAGCTGCTGCACGAAGCTCCGCTGCAGGTCCTGCGCACCTTCGCCGTGGCGTCGATGGGGGTGGCGCTCGCGATCGTGCTGGTTGCCGTTTTTGGAGGGATCCTCGAAATCACGCAGGAAGCCTTCGGAGAGACTGAAGCCGTCGAGGATGACGGTATCGTGCGCGCCGCGTGAACGCTAAGGTCGCGACGTGAGGGCGCGGGTTAGCGGCGCCTGATCTCCCTCGGCGAATTCTCGTTACTACCCTGCGGGGTGAGCAGGACCCGGCGCAACGCCCGGATCAGCTCCGGCCCGGTTTCCTCCAGCTCGCGGAGGTGCCATGCAGCCAGCGAACCCAACAGCTTTTCGCCCTGGGGCGTCATGCGGAGGAGAATGCGGCGATGGTCGGTCGGATCGGGACAGCGCCGCAGCAGGCCCTGCTCGATGGTGCGATCCACCAGCTCGACGGCACTGTTGTGCTTCAGCAACATGCGCGCTGCGACGTTGGCGATGGTAGGGTCGAGTTCTTCCGGCATACCCCAGACGCACTGCAACAACTGGTACTGCTGGGTGCGAATTCCTGCGGCGCCCGCGGCCAGGCTGCTGAAGTGGAGAAACTTGCGCAGCTGAAAGCGGAACTCGGCGAGGCGCCGCATCTGAGCACGGCTTAACGGGGGCGGTTCATTGGCAGGATCGTGTCTTTGCCCGTGGCGGGCGAGGGAGATCGCTCCGTGTATTTCTGCAGTTTCCATGGAATCATCGTAGCACGATATATCGTGTTCCGATAGTCCGGCCGCGATCTTCACGTCAGGAGCCCTGGGCTTCTTCGCCGACAGGTTCACCGGGGTCAGCCAGGATGGCGCGGGCATCGGCTTCATCGTCGGAGCTGACCTGGAGTTGCAGCGGACCGAGACCGGGCTCCATGATGCGAGCATTTTCACCGGAGAGAAATACCTCAATACCGGCCGACTCCAGCCGCAATTTGGCCATTTCGGCCTCTAAAGGCTCTGTAAAGCTCGCAATTGTAACGACATTCGCCATATTTCTCCTCCACGGCTCACGTGTTCGTCTATTTGTCATCTTAGTGAGAAAATCCCAGGCATGCGCTTGCCAGCCGGAGTTCCTGCTTTGAGATGCTTCGTTGTTCTTTTTCTCACATGCCTCAACAGCTTGCTTTGGGGACAGATGGCCGGACCTGCGCCCGAGCCGTTACTGGACGCCGGGCATTGCCTGGCCAGTGCGGATCGCGACTGGCTTGATCTGGCCACGGCCAAGCCCTATCAAGTTGAACTGGGGTACGTTGCTTCCGACGCGGATAAATCGGATGCAGGAGAGAGTCCGGTCTACCTGATCGAATACACAACGCCAACACACACAGCCGGCTTTGCGTTTACGTTCCGAGTCCACGGTAAGGCGCCGCATCGCACGCTGCTGCTGGAGTCCCGCAACCGTTTTCGGCAGACCGACGACGGTTCGCAGCAGGTGAGTCTGGTCGATTCGCCCCTGGGCGGAATCGGCACGCAGGATGAGGTTGTCGCAGCGATCAAACAGATTGGGTTCCACACCTGGTCGGTGCCTGTCACCGATCTCAGGAACCATGCGACATCGGTGCATTGCGAGACAGCGGAAGGTGTGATGTAGTCGCGACTACCGATGTGCGCTCCCGATGGACGGCAGCGCCCACGATAGAATGATGGGTTCGCTGAGGAGAAGTCTGCCTTGATTCCTCGTTATACCCGTCCGGCTATGGGCCGCATCTGGAGCGACGAAAGCAAATTTCGCGCCTGGCTCGAAGTCGAAACCGTCGCGAGCGAGATTCTCGCTGAGGATGGCATTGTTCCGCTGGAAGCCGCGAAGGCGATCCGCGAACGTGGCGATTTCTCGATCGAACGCATCCATCAAATCGAAGCAGAAGTGAAGCACGACGTCATCGCGTTTACGAGCGCGGTCGCGGAGAAGATTGGCCCGGAATCGCGCTGGCTGCACTACGGGCTGACGTCGAACGATGTGGTGGATACCGCCCAGGCGCTGCAGATCAAGGCGGCGTCGGCAGTCCTGCGCGAGGATCTTGAAAAGCTCCTGGCCGTCCTCAGGGCACGCGCACTCGAGTTCAGGGACACGCCGACGGTGGGCCGGACGCACGGCCAGCACGCGGAGCCCACGACCTTTGGGCTGAAGCTCCTGAACTGGTATGCAGAAATGCGCCGCAACCAGCAGCGTTTCGAAGCCGCAGCCGAGCAGATGCGGGTGGGCAAGCTTTCCGGTGCGGTGGGCACATTCGGCCACATCGGTCCGGAGCAGGAAGAGCGCATCTGCGCACAGCTGGGCCTCGAGCCCGCGCTGGTCGCCACGCAGGTCATCCAGCGGGATCGACACGCTTACTACATTGCAACGCTGGCGGTGATCACGGCGACGCTGGACAAAATCGCGACCGAGGTCCGCCACCTGCAGCGAACCGAAGTTCGCGAGGCGGAGGAATTCTTCTCGGAGAAACAAAAGGGCTCGTCGGCGATGCCGCACAAACGGAATCCGATCACGTCGGAGCAGATCAGCGGCCTGGCGCGCGTGGTGCGGGCCAACGCGCAGGCGGCTTTCGAGAATGTCGCTCTGTGGCACGAACGCGACATCTCTCACTCTTCGGTGGAGCGGGTGATTCTGCCCGACTCAACGATTCTGACCGATTACCTGTTGGCGAAAACTGCAGATCTGATCGAGAAGCTGGTGGTCTATCCGGCGCGCATGAAAAGGAATCTGGAATCCACCGGCGGGCTGATCTTCAGCGGGCAGTTGCTGCTCGATCTGGCCGAAGCCGGGATGTTGCGGGAAGATGCGTATCGGCTGGTGCAGAAACACGCGATGCATGCGTGGCAGAACGATCTGGTATTTCGCGAGCTGGTTGCCGGCGATCCGGAGATTGCGAAGCGGTTGAGTGCAGAGAAACTGGCCACGACCTTCGATCTGTCGCGGCAGCTGACCAACGTGGATGCGATCTTTGCGCGGGTGCTGGGTCACCCTGAGGGGCACGAATACGGTCCGTAATGCAGGGCACGCACACGAGACGGTCTACAATCATTGCTCAACATGCCCGGGGGAGTCTTCATGACAAAACTTCTTCCCGCCGTTCTTCTGTTCGTCACTTGTGCGCCGCTGCTCGCTCAGGGCGCACCGCCCCAAGGCGCACCCGACCAGCCCTACACGATGGAGTACTACTACAAGACCGGGTGGGGCCATCAGCAGGAGTTCCTCGACCTTTTTCTGAAGTACCACTACCCCCTGCTGCAGCGGATCGAGAAGACCGGGCGCATTCTCTCGATCAAGATTGAGACGCCCGCCAATCACATGACCGAGGATGCACGCTGGGATTATCGCGTCACCATCGTGTTCAGGAACTCGACGGCCGCCACCACCGCCAATCCGGATGAACCCGGCATCATCAAAGAGCTTTGGCCGGATCAGGCCGATTACCGGGCGCACGAGCAGCGCCGTTTCGAGATTCTTCTGGCGCATTGGGATCTGCCCGTGAGCACGGTCACGCCGCAATAGGTAAGCGGCTGGCGGGAGGTGGAGACCCTGGCGTGTTTGCGATCCCCTACAATCTTTTTGTGGCTTCTGACACGCAGCCAGTCAACCTCACGGTCGCGCTGACCGGTGCCTCGGGCATTGTCTTCGGGCAGATGCTCCTGCGCATGCTCGATGCGGACGCTCGGGTTGGTCGCATCCACTTTGTGGCGTCGGAGAACTCCCTGCGGGTGCTGGCCGAGGAACTTGCGATCTCGGGCCGCAACAATGTTGCTGAGAAGCTGCTCGGGGCGGCGTCGGAAAAAACCGTTCAACACAGCGAGACCGACATCGGGGCGGCGATCGCCAGCGGAAGCTATCCGTCGAATGGGATGATCGTGCTGCCGTGCAGCATGGGGACGCTGGCCGGAATTGCGAACGGGATGGCCGGCAATCTGATCGAGCGCGCGGCCGACGTGTGTCTGAAGGAACGGCGGCCGCTGATCCTGTGCCTGCGCGAGACGCCCTTTAACCGGATCCACATCCGCAACATGGGATACGCAGCCGACGCCGGTGCGACGATCTTCCCTGTCATTCCGGCTTTTTACAACCAACCGGTGGACTCGGATGAGATGGCGCGGCAGTTTGTGTGCCGAGTTCTGGCGCATATCGGGCTGCCACAGCCGGGCGCGTATGTCTGGAAAGCGGATGAGGCGGCAGGAGCCGGCTAGCATTTACCCGCAACAGGCACTCTGAGTCCCAAACGAGCCAACAGCGACCCGGCGGGGACGGGCGGGCAAGGCGGAGGAGCCGATCGTCACATTTTGATCGTCACATCTTGACGGTCATGATGAACAGCTGCTACGGTCCTCGCATATGAATGACGCGAATACCGACGTGATCCAGGGGACGCTGGATATGCTGATCCTGAAGACCGTGAGTCTGGAACCGCTGCACGGGTTCGGCATAGCACGGCGTGTGGAACAGATTTCCCGCAGCGTCTTCAAGGTGAATCCCGGTTCCCTGCTCACCGCCCTGCAACGACTGGAACGCGCCGGATGGCTGGATTCGGAATGGCGGCAAACGGAAAAGGCGCGTCGGGCAAAGTTTTACCGGCTCACGCGCGCGGGGAGAAAACAACTCGACATCGAAACCGAGGACTGGAACCGCCGGGCTTCAGCGATTGCGCGCCTGCTGCGCCAGGAAGGTTGATCGATGTCGCTCGCGCGCCAGATACGTTTCGGGTTGGGGAAGCTATTCGCTCGCCATGGGGCAGATGATGATGCCGCAGACGAAGTACGGCAATACTTCGACGACGCGGTCGCGGCCTGGAAGGAGCGTGGACTCTCAGACGACGAAGCCAGACGCGCCGCCCGCTGCGAACTCGGCAACCCGGTCGCTGTTGGTGAGCAGGTGCGCACTTACGGATGGGAGAATGCGGTTCGGACCTTCGTGTCTGACCTTCGCTTCGCGGCGCGACAACTGCGCCACAATGCGGGATTCACCGTGGTGAGCGTTCTGACGCTGGCGCTCGGCATCGGCGCGAGCACGGCGATATTCAGCGCCGTGAATCCGATTTTGTTTGAGCCCCTGCCCTATCCGGATGCGAGTCGCATCCTGACGATCTGGGATTCCTATCACGGAGCGCGCTCGGAGCTTGCTTTCGGTACCTACCGTGAGCTGGCGCAACGCAGTCACACCTTCGAATCGATGGCGATCTTCGAGCCCTGGCAGCCTGCCCTTACCGGCGCCGCGCATGCAGAACGGCTGGAAGGCCAGAGCGTCAGCGCCGGCTTCTTCTCCGTACTCGGGATCGCACCGGTCGTCGCCGCGATTTTCAACCCTCGGAAGACGTCGATAACGGACCCAGGGTCGTAATTCTGAGCGATCGCCTCTGGCACCGCCTCTTTCACGGCGATCCCGTCATCCTCGGCCGTGCAGTGAAGCTCAACGGCGATAACTTCACCGTCATCGGCATCATGCCAGGCAACTTCGAGGATGTTCTCTCTCCCTCAGCCGATATCTGGACGCTCTCTCAGTACGACGAACGCAAAATCGGCAGCTTTGACAGCGGCGCATGGGGGAATCATTTGCGCATCGCGGGCCGCCTGCGTCGAGGCGTCACCCTGATCCAGGCCCGAGATGAACTCGCTGCCATCGCTCACACTCCGTGGTCACAGTTTCCGCGGCCCCGTTGGGCTTCGCTCAACCACGGCCTCATCGTCGACTCGATGCAGGACGACATCGCGCACACGGTGCGCTCGGCACTGCTGGCGGTTCTTGGCGCGGTTCTTCTGGTTCTGGCCATTGCGTGCGTCAACGTTATCAACCTGGTTGTTGCACGCAGCGAACAACGCCGCGGGGAATTTGCCGTCCGCGGGGCGCTGGGCGCGTCCCGGCTGCGCATCGTCCGCCAGGTCATCACCGAGAGCCTGGTCCTCGCAACGCTGGGCGGCGCACTGGGCCTTGCTCTGGGCTTCGCCGGAGTCCGCGCTCTTGTCGCACTCAGCCCGCCCGGCCTGCCCCGCCTCGACGCCATCGCCCTGGATGCACCCGCTTTTGTGTTCGCCTTCGCCATGACGACGCTGATCGGACTGCTCACCGGCCTCATTCCAGCCTCGCGTATCTCCCGCGGTGAACTCCAGGAGGCCCTTCAGCAAAGTTCACGGCGTACCGCCGGCCGCCACTCCGCAATCCGGCGCGTTCTCGTCGTCACGGAGATCGCTCTGGCCCTCGTGCTTCTGATCGGCGCCGCGCTGCTGCTGCACTCCATGCGTCGTCTGCTGGCCGTTCGACCGGGATTCGATCCTGCACATCTGCTCACCCTCGAGGTCCAGACCTCGGGTCATCAGTTCGACAATCTGCCTTCGGCTTCTGGAGCTGGAGATGCTGCGCGCCGCCGTTTTTATCGCGACGCGCTGGAGGCTGTCCGGCATGTGCCGGGCGTCGGAGATGCGGCCTTCACCAGCGCGCTCCCTCTGAGTGACGATCCCTCCTGGCAGATCCTCTATGGCGCTCGTTTCGAACATGAGGATCCGCAGGGCGGACACAACGTCATACGTTATGCGGTCAGTCCGGGCTACTGCACCACGATGCGCATTCCGCTCCTCGCCGGCCGTTGCATCGATGAGAACGATACGGTCACCGCGCCACCAGCGGCTCTGCTGAGCGAATCATTTGCCAGGCAGCAGTTCCACGGCCAAAACCCCATTGGCAAACGGCTTCACGTCGGTCCGGACGACCGGCCGTGGTTCAACGTGGTGGGCATCGTCGGCGATGTGCGGCAGACTTCGCTGGCTCTTTCAGCTCCCGATGCGGTTTACCTCTCCACCGAGCAAACGTGGTTTGCGGATGACACGCTCTCCTTCGTGATCCGCACCGACGGCGACGCCGCATCCCTCGCGCCCGCCGTCCGGGACGCGATCTGGTCTGTCGACAAGGACCAGCCCATCGTCCGTATTGCCACCATGGATTCCCTCATTGCTGTCACCGAAGCGCAGCGGAGCTTTGTCCTGATTCTGTTTGAAGCCTTCGGGCTGGCGGCGCTGGCACTGGCGGCGGTGGGCATCTACGGCGTTCTGGCCGGCAGCGTGGTTGAGCGCACGCGCGAAATTGGTGTGCGCGCCGCACTGGGCGCATCGCGCCGCCATATCCTCGTGCTGATCCTGCGCGATGGCATGCGGCTCACCGCTTTCGGGATTCTCGCGGGGATCGTCGCGGCGCTGTTCGCCAGCCGCGCCCTGGCGACACTGCTCTACGGGATCTCGTATCTTGACGCCATGGCGTGGCTCGGCGTCCTGTTGCTGCTCGCCGGTGTCGCTGCCATTGCATGCTGGACGCCGGCGTGGCGCGCGGCCGGAGTGGATCCTGCTATTTCGCTGCGCTCCGAGTAGAGGCCCCTGCGCAGGCAGCACGTTACGGCTGCGTGCCGCCTGCGCGGTTCGCCTTTGCCACCTCGACGGCAAACACATAGGTCGGACCGAACATGTTCGAGCGGAAGATCACCCATTTCTGATCGGGCGTGAAGCTGACGTTGGGCTCGAGGTGGTAATTGTGCCGTGACATATTCACCAGGTGCTCGGCATGAAAGACGCCCGGCTGCCAGAACCCCGGCAAGTTGATTCCCTGGCCCTCGATGAGCTGCGGATGGAACAGCTCGATCCATTCGCCGTCAGGCGCGTGGGCTACCTGGCCAGGATCCCCGCCATCACCGCAGAAGAGAGATCCGTCACGCGTCACATTGAAGTGGATAGACCACTCGTTGCGCTGCATGTGGTAGGCGACCCGCTTGCCGGTTGCGACGTTGTAGCCCGCCAGCCAGAAGTCCTCGCCCTTCGGCGTCTGCCAGTCGTACCAGATGGTCTTGCCGTCGGGGCTCCAGAACTCGTGCCCCGCAATCTCCATGAACATGGTCCGCTTGTGGATCAGCATGTTGTGCGTGCCGTCGGTGTGGATCGTCCAGATACGGTCCACCTTCTGCCACGGTCCTTCGTGGCAATACATAAGGAGATTCGGATCGGTCGGCGAGAACAGGAGATGATTGATCCAGTCGCGGCTGTGCAGCAGCGGACGCAGTTTCCCGGTTCGCAAATCAATCACGAAGAGCACCAGGGGCAGACGCGCGGCCAGCCGCTGCTCCATCATCTGCCCCTTGTTCATGGGCTGCAGCATGTTCTGCGCCTGTTGGGATCCTCCGCGCTGGTCGCCGCGATGCGCATCACCGGGCGGTGGCTGGTTGTAATCCTGCCCACCCGTGCCTTCGATGTAGGTTCCCGCTGCCAGAGTCTCATCCGCGTTCACGGTCGCTACTCCGCCGCGATCGGGCATGGTGGCGAGCTTCTTTGTCACGCCGGTGTCGACATTCGTCACATAGAGTCCGCGATCCTCAGGCTTGATGTAGAACACACTGGGTGTCTTGTGGCCGACCACGATGGTCCGTACGTGGCCCTGAACCACCGAGCGCGTTTTCCACGTGGTCAGATCCAGAACCGAAATGCCGTCGGGGGTGGTGTACACCATCTCTTTCCCATCCGGAGTGTAAGCATTCACGTTGAAATAGAAACTCGCTGAATCGGCCTCGCGGGTGACCCTCACCACGCGATGCCCGGTCGCGGGATCGACCCAGGAGGTCGGCGGCTCCTGGCCTGGCTGCCACGAAGGATCGGATCCAACGGCATTCGGGGCAACGGTGGAGGCAGGTCTCTGGGCGCGCGCGACGGGAAGAAGGCAGAAGAGAACGGCGGCGAACAAAACGCCCTTCAGAGGGGAAACCATATCCATGACGAAACTCCTGATGTGAGAAAAGCGCATCTAAGGGCGCAGCGTCCTGAAGCGAAACTTCGTGGACCTGGCCCCGGGGAATTGGACGACCTTTAGCGGCTCGCAGCTGAGCAAAGGTCTATCCACGCTTTCTACATTGAAACACATCCTCTATTGACAATCGTTGTTTGGGTGCATTAGTGTCCGGGGCGTCGAAGGAATTGGCTCCATCCCCACCCCTGTCGTCCTTTGGAGGCTCTATGAAGACTGAAGTTCACCCCACCCAGTGGGTGTGTCTGCCTCGCATTGCGGTTGCCATCGCCGTCGTAGCTCTGATACTGACGCCTGTACTGCGCGCGCAGACCGCGGGCGACGGCACCCTGCAGGGCACGGTCACCGACAGCAGTGGCGCGGTTATCCCCGACGCCGCCGTCACCGCCACCGAGATTGCAACCGGGGTACAAACCACGCGCACGACCTCGTCGGCCGGGTTCTACAGCATCGCTCCCCTGCACCCTGGCAACTATTCGATCAAAGTGGCGAAGACGGGATTTCAAACTTTGCTGCAGGCGAACGTTGCTGTGGATGCCCTGCAGATCCGCACCTTCAATCCGGTGCTCCAGGTCGGCGCTGAGAATCAGACCGTCACTGTCACCGCCGCGCCTCCCGTCCTCGACACCGCCGACGCGACCCTGGGCATGACGATGGAGAACCAGACGTATTCCAATCTCCCCATCCAGGTCAACGGCCAGCAGCGCGATCCTACTGCCTTTGCCACACTCACCCCAGGCGCACAGGGTGGTACCCGGCTGCCCGTGATTGGCGGAACCGGGAACTATCTCGGTCAACTCTATCTTGAGGGCATGCCCGCTGAAACGATCAGCCAGCAGGGCGATAATCGCATCGTCTCGCAGAACGTGGATCTCGACGCCGTCGACCAGTTCCAGGTGCTCACCAGTACCCCACCCGCCGAATACATGGGAGCCGGAGCCGAGAACTTCACCATGAAGTCCGGCGGACTGCAATATCACGGTCAGGTTTCCGACTTTATTCGCAATACTGCTTTTGACGCGTGGTCTTTCACAGCCAAAGCAGCCACCACGAAGAACGCTCTGGGCCAGACGATTCCTGCGCCCAAGCCGGCAGAACATCAGAACGAAGTGTCCGCAACCGCAGGAGGCAAGGTTCCCTTCACCCACAACAAACTATTCTTCTTTGCCGCCTACGACCAGTATTACGAACGCCTTGGTGCAAGTTACTCTCTCCAGACCATTCCCAGCCAGTTGATGCGCAGCGGCGATTTTACTGAACTGAACGGCGGCGCCGGCACCGGCGGCCTGACGGGTACGGGAGCCGACAATCCGCCCATCATCTTCGATCCCACGTCCAACACCTGCGCCGGGAGCGTCTGCACGCGCACTCCGTTTCAGGCAATAAAGAACGGCGTTCTCACCAACAACGTCATTCCTTCCGGCGAGATCTCGCCCATCGCGCAAAAGATGCAGTCTTTTCTGCCAGCCCCGACGGACCCCAGCGTCGTTGTGAATAACTATCTTGGCGGCGTGCAGAAGGGTTATAACAACCACCTTGTCGACTGGCGTGTTGACTACGACCTCAACTCGAGAAATCGTCTCTCCAGCGTCGGAGCGATGGGCAGCGTTAACTATCTCAACAATTATGGCGCGCCGTTTATTCCTGGGCCTTACATCGGCGGCGATCTGGCCCATATCTATCCCAAGGACTATATCGTGGGCGATACCTGGACAATCACGCCCAATCTGGTCAACCAGCTCAAGTACTCCTACACCCGCTTCTTCCAGAACATTCAGAATCCCACTCAGGGAGTCACCGCCTGGGAAGCGGGTACCATGGGCATCACCAATTTGCCTCCCAACAATGCACAGTCAGCGGCGGAGTTCCCGGAAGAAAACTTCGGAACGACCACTCGTTTCGGAAATGTACAAAGCAACTGGACGGGCTACGGCAACTCGGTTTCCACGCAGGTAACTATCCCCAATAACTACGCCCTCACCGACAACATGCAATGGGTCAAAGGCAAGCACTCCATGACCTTTGGGCTGACCTATCAATGGCAGGAAATCAACAATGCAAACCCTGCCACGTATACGGGCGTGCTGCAATTGCCTTTCAACGCAAATTCGACCGCAAACTTCGCCGCTAATTCCAATTCCATCAGCACTACCACCACGGGATATTCCTACGCAAGTTACCTTCTTGGCGCCGTAGGCGGCACGCCGTCCATCGGTCTGCAGCCGGTTAGCGAGCTAGGTGGCCGCTACCATGCCATCTCTCCCTACTTTCAGGACAGCTACAAACTCTCTCGCAAACTGACCCTTGATCTTGGTCTGCGCTGGGATTACCTGCCACCTTTTCACGAAGTCAAGAATCGCTGGACCTTCCTCAATCCCAACCTCACCAACAACATTACGGGGACGCCAGGCGAGCTTCAGTTCGCGGGGAGCTATGGCGGCTCGGGGATCAGCTGCGAATGCACCACACCTGTAAAAACCTGGTGGAAAAACTGGGGACCGCGCGTCGGCCTCGCTTACTCGGTCAACGACAAAACTGTAGTGCGCGCCGGCTATGCTCTCGTCTTCACCCAGGCGGGCGGCGTTGGGGGACGTGGCGGCGCCTACAACGGTACCGGCCAAACCGGATTCAATGTCAGCGCCATTGGTCCGGCTGAAGTCACCACCGGTGCAGCGGCCGGTCCCTCTTTCTATCTCAACAACAGCTCCTACTTCACGTCGGTTGGCCTCGCGAACACCTCGCTTTTCGGGCCCGGGTTCAGCTATCCAGCCGCCCCGACTCCGAACGCTGCAGCCCAGGCCCTGAATACGGGTTTCTATGTCAGTCCGACGACCGGCAAATTTGTGAGTGCCAGCAGCGTCTCGTATGCCGATCCTTACTACTCCGGTCGCGCGCCGGAACTCAGCATGTACAACTTTGGCCTTGAACGTGGCATTACCCAGAACATGACGGTGGCCGTCAACTACGTCGGCAACGAAAGTCATTTCATCGTGGACTCCGGCGTTTTGCCCAGCGGCTCCAGCGCTAATCCGCGGGGCTACTGGACGAACGAGCTGAATCCGATCTATCTGGCGGCTCTCAGCTCGGTCACCGACAGTACCGGAACCAAGCCCCTGCTGGTTTCGCCCGCCACTCCGACCAATGTCGCCATCCTGCAGTCGAAATTCCCTAATGCTTCCGCACCTTCCTTTTTTGTCGACGCCGCCGCGAAGAGCAGCGCTGCCACTATTCAGCAGATGCTTGTCGCCTTTCCGCAATACAGCGGCGTCAGCGATACGTGGGGGAACGTCGAGAACTTCAGTTATAACTCCCTTCAGGTTACCCTCCAGCAACGACTGAGTCGCGGCTTAACGTTTAACGTCAACTACACTTACGCAAAGAACATCGGCGACGACGGTACTTTCCGCGCCGGCTTCCCGATTCCTGCGGCGGCTCTTTCCGGCGGCGGACACGACTGGAAAATGGACCGGATCGACCGATCCTGGACCGTGATCTCCCTTCCTCAGGGCCTGCACGCCTACGGCGTCTATCAACTGCCCTTTGGCAAGGGACACATCGGGAATGATTCTCGCCTCGTCAACTGGCTTGCTGGCGGATGGCAGTTCTCCAGCATCTACACGTATGCTTCGGGCACGCCGATGGCCGTCATCTGGTCTGGCTGCAATGGTTCGATCGGTCAGTGCATGCCTGACCTCAATGCTGCCTCACCCGATGTGGCACACAATAACGCCCGCATCAATGGCAGCTTCGGAAAAGGTCCGAATGGCTATCAAGCCGCCAACCTCGGGCACACCCAGTACATCGATCCCGGGGCTTTCGCTCAGCCACAGAACGTTTCCTCGGTCAGCACCCCACAATATTTGATTGGCAGCGCCCCGCGCACAAAGCCACTCAACCTCAATAATCCCGGTACCTGGGATCTCGATGGTGGAGTGCGACGCACTTTTCCCATCCACGAGAATCTCACCTTTGTCTTTGAGGCTGATTGCCTGAATACCTGGAATCACGTAACCTTCAGCGGTCCCAATGCCAGTTGGTCTCAGGGATCGACATCATTCGGCACCATCGGCGGGCTGGCCAGTTCACCTGCGCCCCGCGACTGGCAGTTTGCCGGACATATCAACTTTTAGCCTGTTCCTGAGTCTCCTCCTGCCGGCCACAGCTTCTCGTAGCTGTGGCCTATTCTTTGTTGGCTGGAGCTATTGCGACAGCGACCAGGGAGTCAGCGCAGCCGTAGTACAGGAACCAGTAGTCGTGAAAATAGACCAGGCCCTCGGCGAACGTCGTTCCCGCAGCATACTGCCCTGTTCGTTCGTAGGGGAGAGTTGGCTGTAGCACCGGTTGGTCCGTTCGTGCCAGCAGCTTTTCGGGATCCCGTGCGTCGAAAAGCGCTTCGCCGGCAGCGTAAGCCTGTGCAGCCAGCTCTTGATCCCCGTCCCCCGGAGCATTCTTGCCGTTGTAGATCACGACGATGCCGTGCGAGGTCAGCACGGGCGGCGGACCTGTCTCAGGAAAGGAACTGTCGAAATGATGTGGACGCAGTTTGAGGACTTTGGTGGGTTCGCCGTCCGGACCTTCCACCGGGGTCCAGTGAATCAGGTCCGAAGAGGTAGCCAGATGAATCGCCCCCTCGCCCCAGTACATCAGGTACTTGCCGTGAATACGCACAGCAATGAGCCTGCCTCTTTTCAGAGCAGTCACGATCCCAGCCGACTTATACTTCAGGTTTGCGTACTTTCCACCTTCTGCATCAAGGAACGCGGGCCCATATTTGGTCCAGGTCTGCAGGTCCGGCGACGTAGCAATGCCAACGGAGTACGTCAGACGATTCCATTGCGTGTAGGTCATCACGTAGGTGCCGTCCTCTGCCTCGACGATCCGCGGATCCTCGACACCGCCGGGCCACTCGCGCGATTGCTGACTATCCTCCGCGGGATAAAAGACCGGCGTGGACCGGCGCGTGAAGTGAATGCCATCGGAACTCTCCGCCAGACCCAGCCGGGAGGTATGCATGCCGATCTGCATCGCGCCAGAGTCGTCCTCCGCACGATATAGCACGGTAATCCTGCCATTTCGAACAACAGCAGCAGGATTGAAGGTATGCAAAGTCTCCCAGTGAACCAGGACTCTCTGGATGGGATCAACAAATGATGAAGCAGGATTTGGGGCAATCACTGGATTTCCCTGCGCAGGACGAGCAAAAGCACCTATCTGCCAGGATGGCGGCGGCAAGGCTTGCGCGCGGCCAACTAGCGCGCTGCAAAGGGCCGCCATTGCCGCTGGCCACCAACAGATGCGTCGGATCACTTAGCTTTGCCTCATTGCAGGTAACAGATATGACTTCAGCTCTTTGGATCCCTCGGTTACCACATACAGCCGGTCGACCGGGAGATCGCTAAATGTGTCCACTTGTCCTGAAGGCCAGCGCACCTCGAGTCTATCGATGGTCTTCGCCTGATCCAGCCCGAAGTGGAGACGCAGGTCGTTCTGAGAGAAATAGCTGCTGCCACTCCGCACCTCATCGATCAGGACCAAGGGCTTCGGCGTATCTGTCCGGATTTGCGCCGTCACCTGCACACGCGCGCCAATCCCGGTTCGGTTCGACTTTGTGCCTACCACCTTCACCTTAACCCAGTGCCGCGGCCGGGTAGAGTCGCAGCGAAGCAGTTGCGGCACACGGTTCACGCAATTCACGACCACATCGACATCTCCATCATTGTCGTAGTCGCCAAACGCACAGCCGCGTGCGGGAACGGCTGCCATGATGCCGGGGCCCCCCAGCGCACTAACATCCTCAAAACGGCCGTTTTGCAAATTTCGATAGAGATACTTATGTTCTGCATACGGCGCTTCGGTTCTGACGGCGCTGACCTCGGGATAGACATGCCCGTTGGCGACAAACAGATCAAGCCAGCCGTCGTTATCCATATCAAGGAAACCGATACCCCAACCGAGGTATCGCGTGTTCACGCCCAAACCTGCTTGATACGTCTGGTCTTCGAAGTTACCGTTCCCGAGCCCTGCATACAACGAATCGGTATCGCCGGCGAAATTTGTTTTGGCGATGTCGAGCCAGCCGTCGCGATTATAGTCCCCTACTGTAACTCCCATGCCGGCCTGCGGCCGGCCATCCGGCGAGAAGGCGACACCATCCTCGATGGCGGCATCACGAAAGGTGCCGTCTTTCTGGTTCTGGTAGAGCGTCGCAGCTGTCGAATCGTTGGCCACATAAATATCTGGCCAGCCGTCGTTATCGAAATCCGCGACGGCGACGCTCAGCGCGTAATTCCCGAGCGTTGTTCCCATACCAGCTTTTTCGGACACGTCGCTAAAGGTCCCATCGCCGTTGTTGTGGTAAAGAATGTTTTTTCCCGGAGCCAGTCCGGGAGGACCGCATGCGACCAGAATTCCTTTGTACAGACAAGGTCCCGATTCCGGTAAAGGCGCTGTTTTCAGATCAAAATCGATATAGTTACTGACAAACAGATCCAGGTGCCCGTCGCGATCATAGTCCAGAAAAGCGCAGCCGGAATTCCAGCGCGTTTTTGGCTGGACCAGGGCGGCCTTCGTCGTCACGTCGGTAAACGTTCCGTCGCCATTGTTACGGAATAATACGTTCTGTCCGTAATAAGTAACGAACAGATCATCCCAGCCATCGTTGTTATAGTCACCAATACAACAGGCCTGTCCCCAACCGCTGTGGCCTACACCGGCCTGCATCGTAACGTCAGTGAAGGTTCCATCCCGGTTGTTCCTGAATAAGTGGCAGGTTGGTTCTGCTCCCTTTGCAAAACCTTCGAGCCGCCAACCATTGACCAGGAAGATATCCAGCCAACCATCCTGATCGTAGTCGTAGAAGGCCACTCCACAGCCAGTCGTCTCGAGCAGATACTTGTTCTTTCCCTCACCGCCGAAAATCGTCTTTGTGTTCAGGCCGGACTGGGTGGCAACGTCAACAAACTGCACGCCGAGCGGAGTGCCTGCGATGGGTGAGGCCGGTCCTGATGGAGGGGGCATCGGCTTCGCATCGTACGACTGCTGCGCTCCCGGCCGACTGGCCGGCGCCTGCTGCCCTCCGTCCCGTCCTGCCCGCATCCATGGTGGAGTGGCCAATCGGAGCACATCGACGAAAGGAAGCACCAACGCGCTGCGACTCAGCGAAGTTAGAAATTGTCGTCGATTCATCCGGAGAGGGCCACCTGCATCCTATGGATTCTTGGCGGTCAGCGCGTCCGCTTTCTGCCGCTCTGCCGCAGCTTCCGCCACGCGTCCCTGCTGCAACAAGGCCGCACTGAGCTGGCGGTGGGCGTCCGCATAGTTGGGATCGCTACTGACAGCCTCCTGGTAGCGCGCGATGGCGTCAGCGATCGACCCTTTACTGAGCAACGCATTGCCGGCGTTCGTCGCGAAGGTCGCGCGCTGGCGGTTCACAGCCACGCGAGTCAGATCCGCCGCCTTCTTCCGCTCTGCGACGGCTTCTTCCTGCTTACCTTCCTGTTGCAGCACGCTGGCTAATGTGATGTGGGGACCGGGTTGCTCGGGCGAGAGTTCGATGGCCTTGTGCAACGCTGACGCTGCCTGATCGTACTTACCCTCCTGGCGGTAGATACTGCCCAGGGTCGACCATCCATCGCCGTTCTGCGGACGAAGCTGGAGCGCAGCACGCAGATTCTGCACTGCATCGTCGAAGCGTCCGCTTTGCATGTAGAGGATGCCGAGCGTATATGGCGCATCCGGTGAATCGGGATCAAGCTTTAGCGCCGTTTCTAACTCGGCGATCGCATGGGGAAGATCATCCTTCAATTTCCAGGCCAGGCCGAGATCGTAGTGGAGGTGAGGATCCTGAGGAGCGAGCTTCAGTCCTGTTTCAAAAGCGCGAATCGCGTCATCGATATTGTTCTCCTGCAGCCAGGCGGCCCCCATATCTTCGTCGATCGTCGCATTGTTCGGCGCTAACGCGGCAGCCCGTTGATAGAGCGGAATCGCCTCCTTTGCATGGCCCATCTGCACCATCGCCAGCCCCAGGTTGGTCAGCGGTTCAGCCTGCGTTGGGCGCGTTGCGACGACCTTCTGCAACAGCGGAAGGGCTTCGTCCCCCTTGCCTGCCCGCTGCAGTGCGAGCGCCAGCTGATACGCCGCGTCGAGCTGGTTCGGATCGTGTTCGATCACCTGTCGAAAATGTGGAATTGCCTGATCGTCTTCATTCGCAGCAATCAGGGCATTACCCCACTCTACCTGTACGGCGGCATTGCCCGGATCGAGCTGCGCTGCACGCTCGAACTCCGCATCTGCGTGACCGGCTTGCTGCTCATGACTCAGAACAACAGCCAGATGCATGTGTGCGGAGGCGAGCCCGGAGTCCTTTGCAATCGCCTGCTCAAACGTTGTTTGCGCGTCTGCCCATCGATTGGCCTGAGCGTAGAGCGATCCCAGCTGGTCCACCAGCACCGCGTTCTCTCGATCTGCATCGACCGCCCGGCGCATCACGTCGATGGCGGCGGCGACATCCGGCACAGCAGCCAGATCGCGAGCCCACATCGCAAGCAAGTCGGCTTTGAGCGGCGATTCGCGATCCATCTTCTCGAACAGCGCAATGGCCTGCTTCCCGAAACCCGTCTGGCTGTAGGCCTGCGCCAGGCTTTCCTCTGCGTTCCGGTCGCCGGGCTTCAGCTTCAGGGCAGTCTGCAACTCTGCGATCGCCGACGAAAATTCTCCCTGGGCACACATAACCACCCCAAGTGCACTGTGCCCTTCTTCAATCCCGGGAGCGAGGCGCACAGCCCGCGCGAACTGTTGCCGCGCTTCGCTTAGGTCGCCTCGCGAATAGGCCGCGGTTCCGGCGCGAAAGGCCTGGCTGGCTCGTTGCAAAGCAGTCTGCTGCGCCGCGCAAAGCAACGATGCCATGATCAGCAAACTGCCGAGCGTCGAACTCCGTGCCAGCCGCAAGCGCATCTATCGCGGCTCCTGCACGGAAGGAGTTGGCACTCCGGGCGCCGTACCCTGCAGTTTCTGGAGAAGCTGAAATTCGCGAGTGGCATCTTCCCTGCGGCCAGCCGCAGTAAATGCCCTGCCCAACAGCATGTGAATCATTGTATTTGCCGGATCGATTTTCTCCGCACGTTCCAGGTACATCGCCGCGGTAACGGCGTCGTGCTGTTCGAGCAGGGCTTTGCCGAGGAGAATGTAGGGCCCGCTTGCATTCGGTTCCAGCAGCACGGCCCGATCCAGAACCTGCTGTGCATGCACATAGTCTCCGCTGCGAATATAGGCGTCACCCATGCGGCTGTACGTTTCTCCATCCAGCGGATTCACCTTAATTTCCTGCTGTAGTTCGCCCAGAGCTCCCTGCACGTCGCCGTTAGCCAGGTCGATCTCCCCGAGCAGCCGATGCGCGAGCGGAAGGCGAGGGTCGATAGCGACAGCCTTTTGTGCCTCGGCCGCCGCCGCAGCAGTCAGTTCCTGGCGGAAGAGCATGCGCGCCGTCACCAGCCACGCGGCTGCTGAATCAGGAGCAAAATCATATTGCGCGGCAAACGAACCGCGAGCCTCGTCATAGCGCTTCGTACCGATATAACAGAGCCCGAGAACGTAGTTAGGATCTGCATTGGCAATCGGTCCGGAAGAGTGCGCCCTTTCCAGCAGAGGAATGGCTTCTTCCGGTTTGCCCAGCCGGTAAAGGGTGACCCCGCGCATCTGCATCGACTGCAGATCAGAGGGATCCTGGGCAAGGGCACGCAGAAACGATTTATTCGCTTCGGCCAATCGGTTGTTTTGGTATTCGACGATTCCGCGCAGCCGCTCCACTTCAGCCGGCTCGGGGTGCATGCCTGCCAGCGTATCCAGTTCATGGGTAGCGTCGTCGAGCTTGCCCTGCGCGATCAGCGAGCGCGCGTCGGCCACGGATGCTGGCCGGACTGCGCCATCCTTCTGCGCCGACGCGCCTGAAGTTATCACCAGCCAAAGCAGGGCACACTGCAGGGGAGCCCGAAGCATGATGCGGGAAGTTTACTCCTCGAAGGGGTGCGGAGGGGAAGTTCGCTCCCCTCCGCGACTGGGGACACCGTCAACTCAGAACTGCACACGCAGTGAGAACTGCATCTGGCGCGGGTTGGTGTAGATGCCGAGCGCCGGCTCACTGGAGATCACACCGTCGGATCCGGTCGAAGTTGTCGGGTTCCCCGGGTTGATATGGTTAAAGCCGTTAAACGCATCCACGCGGAACTGTGCCAGGACTTCTTCGTGGATTGGGAAATTCTTCTGCAGCGACAGATCGCCGCTGAAGAAACCTGGCCCGATGAAGCTGTTGCGGCCCACATTGCCAAACTGATCGAGTGAGGCTTCGGTGAATTGCGTAGTGTTCGCTTCCTTGAAAAACGTTCGGGTGTGCGTTTGTGGGTTGAAGCCAGACAAGCTGGTATGCAGCGAGCTCCGTTTGCCGACGGGATAGCAGGGAGCGCTGCCGGGCAGCGAAGCGCTGCAGCCCTGACCTAAATTCAGCGTAAACGGCAGGCCATTGGACCAGTTCAGCACCGGGCTAAACTCCCATCCTCCGATCACCTCATCCTCCCAGCGCGGGACGCCGCTTGCCCACATGCGGCCTTTTCCGAACGGCAGCTGATAGAGACCATAGATTACGAGTTGCTGGGTGCGGAGCCAGTCGTCGGGTCCATAGGTGGCAGCTTTGTCCCAGGTATAGAAGCCGCTCTGGAAGTTGAAGGAACGCTGCCATGCATATTGCACATTGAATGAAAGACCTTTGTTGAATTGTTTTGCCAACGTTGCCTGCAACGCGTTGAAATTCGTGTTCTGGTCGTCGCCGTTGTACTGGACGGAGGCTGTCCAGCCGCACATGCCCGGCTTCAGGGCAGTACCTGTCGCCGGTCCTCCTGGGCCAAACAAGGCCGCTTCGTAGTTTGGATCCGAGCAGGCCGTCAACCCGCCTGCATAGAATCTTTGCAAATAACTTCCATTGGCTGTACCGCCATCGGCAGCAATACCCGGAGGCCCGCCGTTGACCACGGTTGTGCCTGCAACGCTGGGATCGTAGTGCAGAGGCGCCCCGTTAATACTGTATTGCTGGGGCAGGAAAACGGCCGATTCGTTGGGATTGGTGTTGTTGCCGTCGCCCGAGCTCAGGGTATGCGTTCCTTTGTTCCCCACGTACGCGATCGTCAGAGAAAGCGTGGGCGTGACAGCGCGTTGCACGCTCAGGTTCCACGCATCGAGGGTAGGCAGGCGCAGGCTGTTGGGACGCGCCTTTGGCGTCACGTTGTAACCGGGGGCAGGCAGCAGCCCGTCCGCGGGGACGGTGGGACTAACGTAGGCCGGCGGTCCCTGCGCCAGCGTGAAAGCGGCAGCAGTAGTTGACGGCGAGCTCACCGACTGACTGGCGAGCACGGGCAGATTCTGCGTGACGGTGTGGCCGAAGATCGACCCGAAGACTCCCAGATCGAAGCTGCGCCCGTAGCCGCTCCGGATTACCGTCTTCGAATCCGGAGACCAGGCGATGCCGATCCGCGGATTCCAGGTGTTAGTTCCCGGGTTCCATCCCATATTGGTGGGGATATTTCCGTAACCTGCGACGCGCAGATAGCCGTCGGTCTGATAACCGCCTGCGCCGCCATTCATCTCCATCAGAGAGCCATTTCCCTTTCCGTTGACGACTTCGGGGAAATACATCTCATAACGAAGTCCATAGTTAACCGTGAGGTTGGGTTTGATACGCCAGGTATCCTGAGCGTAGAAGAAATCGCGCTTCTGGAATTCCTTGGCGTTGGTCGAAGTACTGACATAGCGAAGGAACGCTGCATTGCCGGCGCTTGCCTGACCACTAACATCTCCCAGCACAAAGCTCGCCATGCCCAGACCACCACTGGCGCCTCCGTCAGAGGTTGGTCCGGGAGCGAAACTGAGAATCCCCGCGCGGTCCTGGTCGGAGGGAACACGCAGATTGCGCGCATAGCGGAGATCCACGCCGAACTTATATCCATGGTTTCCGACGATCTTTGTCCAGTTATTCACAACCTGAAACTGATCTTCACGTTCGATAAGAGGACAGTTACAGCGAGTGATGTTGAGGGCCGAACCATATTGCGCACCGCCGCCGGTCGGATTATTCGGCTGCTGGTTCCCGGATCGATCCGCATCGGCGATATTGAACCCCGGCGATCCGCTGGTGAGCGAATCGCTCGCGATGTTGATGCCGGGAATGTTGAGCTGATTGGCGAACTGGGTTGACTGGTCGAATTTCGAATCGATGACGTTGTACCGGTAGTAACCGATACGCCAGTCAGTAAGCAGCTTCGGGCTCACCGCGATGTCCATGCCGGCCGCCAGGCTGTCGTCCGCGCCGTTGGAAACCCCGCCATAGCCGCCGATACCAAAGCCGGGCCCGCCCGCGGCACCGAACATCGTTGTGCCCGAAAGCACATCGGTGAACCGGCTGAAGCGCGTGAAGGCGTGCATGGTCGACGACAAAGTGTCATCCACGCGCACGTCCCATTGATTGTTGTTAAACAGACCTGTACCACCACCGGAGTAGTTGTTTTTCAGCGCCGCCAGGCTGTTCGCTGCCACGCTCCCGCCTTTGTTCGGCGCATACGGCTGCAGCAGCTTAAACATCGCCATGGCCTGCGATGAGAGCTGAGCGGTGGGGATTACATTGCTTGGATACGGTGTGGCGCTGCCATTTTCATAAATGAGCGGCGCCGTGGGGCTGCCCAGAATTCCTGTTGCATACTCGCTGAAATCGCATCCCGCAATGCCACTGCTCGAAACGGACTGTCCCAGACAAGTCGAGATGAGATGCGCAGTTGGCACGGAGGCAGTGGCGGAGGTTCCTACTTTCTGACGCACACCCTGATAATCGCCGAAGAAGAACAGGCGGTCTTTCAGGATCGGCCCTCCCACGGATCCACCAAACTGATTCTTGAGCCCGGGAGGAAAGACGGTGCCGGGGAACTGTGTATAGGGATCGCGTCCAAGGTTTGCAGTGCTCTCACGGTAGTCGAAAGCGCTGCCATGGAAGTTGTTCGATCCTGATTTCGTCTGCGCCGAGATGAACGACGAAACCGCTTTGCCGAATTCTGCGTCGAAATTCTGGGTGGTGATCTTGGTTTCTGAGATCGCATCCAGTGGTGGATTGATAACAATGATGCCCAGAATCGGATCCTGATTGTCTGTGCCGTCCAGCTGGTAGGCCACACCGCCGAATGCCTGCCCATCCACCTGAATCTGTTTGCTGGCCTGCGGGTTCTCATCGGCCGCGTGGTTCCAGCTCAGTGACTGCGCGCCAGGCAGCAACAGCTGCAGGTTGGCAAAGTTGCGATCGGGAATCGGAAGGTTCTCGACTTCACTGGTTGTGAATTCGGTGGCTACGTCGGCTCGATCCGTCTTCAGTTCCGGAATGGTGTCTGCGCTAACGCTGATCGTCTGCGCCTGCGAGCCGGCTTTCAGCGAGGCGTCGATTTTCGGAGAGGTGTCGGCCTGCACGAGAACGCCGGAAGCTGCAAAGGTCTGGAAGCCCTGCGCTTCAACCTTTACGTCATAGGTATCCGGAATCAGGTGCTCGACGATGTATTCGCCCGAAGCATTGGACTTGACGGCAGTCGACGTTCCTTTGGCAACATCCGTGACAGTGATGGTCGCGTTGGGAATAACCGCGCCGGTGCTGTCGGTTACGGTTCCATTAATCGAACCGTAGACCGCTTGCCCCTGCAGTGAGGTAGAAAAGCACAGCGCCATGAAGGCGCCGCAGGCTACGATGAGCCGTGCAACTTTCATAATTGCCTCCAAAAGACTTCCCAGGAGCCCAGCGGCCCTGTCCCGAACGTTGTCAATGGAACATTCGTCGCGGCAATTTCGCGGCTGTTCTGTGTAAGAGCCAATGCGGCCGCTTCACTATCGATCGGCCGTTCTGTGAATCGCCGACTTGCTGACTGCGGTTGTAGACTTGCGAAGGCGTGCTGATCGCGGCTCGCGGATTACACACTTTCCGCTCGCGAACTGGGGAAAGCCGCACGACGGAGCGATACTTCTGGACTGCGGCAGTGACTTTAGGCAATCACGGCAATCGTTGTCAAGTCGGCAAACTTTGCAGCGATGGTTGCTGGCTTTAGTAATCGCCGATTGGCCTTGGCAGTCAGGAGTTACAAGCATCTCGACATGCACCCATCTGACCGGACCGCCTGTTCCATCGAATCGCGGAGGCATGCTACCGTGACACACGATGACCTCGCGCACATGGATCGTTCTGCTCGGTTGCGCATGGGCAACGGCAGGGGCAGCACAGCCTTTCGGAGTGACGGTCGATGGTCGTCCCGTCGATCAGCTTGCTCCGCCAGGTTCGCGCGCTGTGGTGCTCATTTTCGCTGCGTCCGATTGCCCTATCGCCAATCGCTACATCCCCGAGATTGAAAGGCTCGATCGAGAATTCAGGGGTGCGGGTGTGCGCTTTTGGTGGATTTATCCCAATCCGGAAGACACCGCAGAAAAAGTTCGCCGCCACGAGCGGCAGTTCGATCTTCACGGCGAGGCGATCCTCGACACGCAACAGAGACTGACCTCCATGGCCCACGCAACCATCACTCCCGAAGTGGCCGTCTTCATCCCGGAAGGAAAGACGCTGCGTGAGGTCTATCGCGGCCGCATTGATGACCGTTACATTTCTCTGGGACGAGAACGCCCTTGGGCGCACGAGCATGATCTCGAGAATGCTCTCCGTGCTGTCACGTCGCACCGTCCCGTGCCGCGGCCCGGCGGTCCTCCTGTCGGTTGCTCCATCGTGCCGCGAAGCGAGCCATGAGGATCCTGCTTCTCGCCTCACTGTCTGTGGCGGCCTGCGTCCTCGTGATTGCTTTGTCGCCGCGTCCCGCCATGCATGCTGCCGAGTCTCCGATCACGTGGAGCCGGCAGATCGCTCCGATTGTTTACCATAACTGCGCAGTCTGCCATCATCCTGGGGGCTCAGGTCCCTTCAGTCTGCTTTCGTATGCCGATGCCCACCGCCGGGCGCCACAGATTCTCGACGTCACGCAATCGCGTTTCATGCCGCCATGGCTACCAGCTCCCGGCTATGGCGATTTCGTCGGGGATCGACGACTTAGCGATGAAGACCTGGCGCTAATTCGCAAGTGGATCGATTCCGGAGCGCCGGAAGGGAATCCAGCAGAAGCGCCCCCGCCGCCTCACTACGACGCCAGCTGGCAGATGGGCAAGCCCGATCTGATCCTCTCCGTCGAGCACCCTTACACCCTCCGCGCCTCGGGCACCGACGTCTTTCGCAACTTTGTCCTTCCCTATCCGCTGGCGCAGACCCATTTCATTCGCGCCATGGAAATTCTGCCTGGGACCCCGCAGGTGGTTCATCACGCCAATGTCCTCATCGATCGCACAGCGTCATTCCGCCGCGAGCATCCGGCCGACTGGAAGGACGGAATTCCCGGCATGGAGCTGGAACTGGATGGTGGCAACACCTTTGATCCCGACAGCCACTTCCTTTTCTGGAAACCCGATACGCCGGTACTGGTCGAGCCACCAGGAATGCCGTGGCATCTCGATCCCGGCAACGATC
>Ga0335072_10000405_pt1 | contig 87518 bp, 83 predicted proteins | sample Lox_Sample_21_FD_206725 | JGI IMG/M metagenome (GOLD analysis project Ga0335072, IMG submission 206725) | Soil microbial communities from Loxahatchee National Wildlife Refuge, Florida, United States - Lox_Sample_2.1 | ecosystem: Environmental > Terrestrial > Soil > Wetlands | place: USA... | reverse complement strand
CGCGGCCGGAGCGGACGGTGCATGCACCGTCCGCCGGGGGCCGCATGCGGCCCCCGCACCACACGATCACACCAGCGGCGCGGACTGGCGGTCGAGGATCGCGCTGCGCACGCGCTGGGCGATGTGCGCGCCGGTGAAGCCGACCTCCTCGTGCAGCAGCGCAGGCTTGCCGTGGGTGACGTAGCGGTCGGGCAGGCCCACGCGGATGATGCGGCCCGCGCCCGGCCCGGCCGCGCCGGCGTCGTTGAGCGTCTCCCACACCGCCGAGCCGAAGCCGCCCGCCAGCGCGCCCTCCTCGACCGTCACCAGCAGGTCGTGCTCGGCCGCCAGCTGCGCCATCAGCCCCGCGTCGATCGGCTTGGCGAAGCGCGCGTCGGCCACCGTCACCGCGATCTCCTGCGCCTGCAGCTCGGCGGCCGCCTCGAGCGCCTTGCCCACGCCGCTGCCGTAGCCGATCAGCGCCACCCTGCGCGCCGCCGCCGCCGCCGCGGGGGCGTCTGCCTCCAGCAGGATCTCGCCGGTGCCGATCGCGATCGCCTGCGGCTGCGCCGGCAGCGCCACGCCGGCGCCCTCGCCGCGCGGGTAGCGCAGCGCGATCGGGCCGCCGTCGTAGTCGATCGCGGTGCGCAGCATGTGCACCAGCATCGCCTCGTCGCGCGGCGCCATCAGCACGATGTTGGGCAGGCAGCGCAGGTAGGAGATGTCGAACGCGCCGTGGTGGGTGGGGCCGTCGTCGCCCACCAGGCCCGCGCGGTCCATCGCGAACACCACGTTCAGCTTCTGCAGGCACACGTCGTGCACGATCTGGTCGTAGGCGCGCTGCAGGAACGTGGAGTAGATCGCCGCCACCGGCTTCACGCCCTCCAGCGCGAGGCCCGCGGCGAACAGGATCGCCTGCTGCTCGGCGATGCCCACGTCGAAGTAGCGCTCCGGCATCGCCTTCTGCAGGATGTTCAGCCCGGTGCCGGAGTTCATCGCCGCGGTGATCCCCACCACGCGCTCGTCGCGCTCGCATTCGCGCAGCAGCGCCTCGCCGAACACCTGCGTGTACTGCGGCGCCGGCGCCGCCACGATCTTCGCGCGCGCGCCGTTGGCGCCGGCCGCCGGCTTGGTGGGCATGCCGTTGCTGATCGACTTGGGCTTGGCTGCGTGCCACTTCTCCATGCCCTCCAGGCCGCCCTCCTCGGCCGGCGCGAAGCCCTTGCCCTTGACGGTGGCGATGTGCACCACCACCGGGCGCTGCGCCGCCAGCGCCTCGCGCAGCGCCTCCCGCAGCGCGCGCACGTCGTGGCCGTCGATCACGCCCATGTAGGCCCAGTCGAGCTCCTCCCACCACAGCCCCGGCGCCCAGAACGCCTTGATCGACTCCTTCAGCTGCGGGCCCAGGCGCTCGAACGCGGCGCCGATGCCGATCGGCAGGCGCGTGAGGCCGCCCTCGATGTCCGAGCGCGCGTGCCACAGCTTGGGGTTCAGCCGCACGCGGTTGAAGTAGCGCGACAGCGCGCCCACGTTGGGCGCGATCGACATGCCGTTGTCGTTCAGCACCACCACGATCGGCGTGCCCAGGCCGCCCGCCTGGCCGATCGCCTCGAACGCCACGCCGCCGGTCATCGCGCCGTCGCCGATCACTGCCACCACCTTGCCGTCCGCGGCCGCCGCCGCGGCGCCCGCCTGGCCCGCGGCGGCCGTGCGCGCGATGTGGCGCATGCCCTCCTTGATGCCCACCGCGTAGCCGATCGAGGTGGACGCGTGGCCGGCGCCCATCACGTCGTGCTCGGACTCGTGGATCGCGCAGAACGGCGCGAGGCCGCCGTACTGGCGGATCGTGCTCAGCCGGTCGCGCCGGCCGGTGAGCACCTTGTGCGGATAGGCCTGGTGGCCCACGTCCCACAGGATCTTGTCGGTGGGCGAGCTCAGCAGCGAGTGCAGCGCCACCGCCAGCTCGCACGTGCCGAGGTTCGCGCCGAAGTGCCCGCCGATCTCGCCCACCGTGTCGATGATGTGCTCGCGCACCTCCTGCGCGAGCTGCGCGAGCTCCTGCTCGGACAGGCCGTGCAGGTCGGCGGGGCCGTCGATGCGCTCCAGCAGCCTGCGCCGCGCCAGCGCCTTGCCGGCGCCCGCGCCGGCTTGCTGGTGCTGGTGCCTGCTCTGCTTGGCTTGCTTGCGGCTCATGAGGTGCGCGTGTAGATGAAGTCGGTGATGCCCTCGAGCTCGACCGTGGCGTCCGCGGCGCGCGCGCGCGCCGCCACCTCCGCCAGCGCCGCCAGCGCCGCGCCGTGCGACTCCGCCGCCAGCTCGCGCGCCCGTGCCACGCCGAACTCGCTCACGTAGGTGCGCTTGCCGTGGCGCTCGTCGCTGCCCCTGGGCTTGCCCAGCGCGTCGTCGGTGCCGGTCACGTCAAGAATGTCGTCCACGATCTGAAACAGCACGCCCACCTCCGCCGCGAACGTGCGAAACGGCGCCGTCTCCGCTGCGCTGTGCACTCCGCTCAACAGTAGTACGCACAGCACCGAGGCGCCGATCAGACGTCCGGTCTTCAGCTCGTGCAACCGCCGCAGCGCCGCCGGCGTCGACGCCGCGCCCGCGCTCACGTCCGCGTACTGGCCGCCCACCATGCCGTTCACGCCCGTCGCCGCCGCCAGCTCCGCGGCGGCCGCCAGCACCCGCTCGGGCGCCGAGCGCTGCGCCGTCAGCAGGTGCCGGAAGGCCTCCGCGTAGAGGCCGTCGCCGGCCAGGATCGCCACGTCCTCGCCGAACTTCACGTGGCAGGTGGGCTGGCCGCGGCGCAGCTCGTCGTCGTCCATCGCCGGCAGGTCGTCGTGGATCAGCGAGTAGGTGTGGATCAGCTCGATCGCGCCCGCCAGCGGCAGCACCTCGCGCTGCTCCATGCCCAGGCTGCGCGCCGTCGCCAGCGCCAGCACCGGGCGGATGCGCTTGCCGCCTGCCAGCAGCGAGTAGCGCATCGCCTCCTCCAGGCCGTGCGTGAGCTGCTCCCGCGAGAAGCGCAGCGTGGCCAGGTAGCGCTCCACCTCCTCGCGCAGGTGCTCCGGGTAGCCGCGGTGGCCCGGCTCGGAGCCGGCGACGCCCGCCGGCGCCTCGGCCGCGCGCGAGCCCGACCCCGCGCTCGCGGCGCTCGTCGACGGCTCCGCTGGGCGCGAGCTGGCCGGCACCTACAGCAGCGTGTCCTGTCCGGGCAGCGGCGCCGGCGCCTCCGCGCGCGTGAGCTGCTCTAGCTCCGCCGAGGCCTGCGTGGCCAGCGCCGCGCAGTCCTCCACCATCGTCGCCGCCGCGTCCGCCGAGAGCTCGCCCGAGCGCAGCTGCTCGCCCGCTCGCTCGAGGCGCGCGATCAGCTCGTCGAGGCGCTCGAGCGTGGCGCTGGGGTTGGGGCTCGCGTTCATCGGACGCGCGCATTCTCGCGCACCTCGCGCAGCGCTGCCGCCAGCACGCCGTTGACGAAGCCCGGCGCGTCCGCGCCGCAGAAGGTCTTGGCGCTCTCCACCGCCTCCTCGATCGCGCCCTCCGGCGGGATCGGCTCGTCCGCCGGCGCCGCGTCCGGGTGCAGGATCTCCACCAGCGCCACGCGCATGATGCTGCGCTCCAGCGGCTGGATGCGCTGCACCGACCAGCCGTGCGCGTGCCTGTCGATCAGCTCGTCGAGCTCCGGCGCGCGATCCGCCGCCGCGTGCGCCAGCGCGCGCGAGAACAGCGACGCGCCCGCGCCCAGCGTCTGCGCCAGCGGGCGGCCGGTGAGGTCGTGCTGGTAGAGCGCGATCACCGCAGCGCGACGCTGCTCGGAGCGGCGCGCCATTCAGGCCCGCGCCACGTACTCGCCCGAGCGCGTGTCCACGCGGATGCGCTGCCCCGGCTCCACGAACAGCGGCACCTGGATCACCGCGCCGGTCTCCAGCGTCGCCGGCTTGGTGCCGCCGCCCGACACCGAGTCGCCGCGCAGCCCCGGGTCGGTCTGCGCCACCTCCAGGTCCACCGCGCTCGGCAGCTGCACGTCCGCCGGGAACTCGTCGATGAACAGCACGTCCACCTCGCTGCTCGGCACGATCCAGCGCAGCGCGTCCGCCACCGCGTTCTCCGGCACCGCGATCTGCTCGAAGGACTCCGTGTCCATGAAGTGCGCGTCGCTGCCGTCCGCGTACAGGAACTGCATCGAGCGCACCTCCGTGCGCACCGCGCGGAACTTCTCGCCCGCCCTGAAGGTCTTGTCGATCACGTTGCCGTCGGCCGCGCGGCGCAGCTTCGTGCGCACGAACGCGCCGCCCTTGCCCGGCTTCACGTGCTGGAACTCCACGATCTTGTAGACCGTGCCGTCCACGTCGATGTGGTTGCCGTTTTTGAACTGGTTGGTTGAGACCAAGACTTCCCCTGCAAATGAGCGGTTTCAGTAGCGTCTGTATCCTCGAGCGGAGGGCGCAGCTATCCGGCTCAGCTATCCGGCTCAGCTATCCAGAGCATGCGTACGCCAAGCAGCTTGCCGAGACGTTCGAAGTGATGATCGTAGTGCAGGACGTCAAGACCAGAAGACTGTGCCGCCACGGCAACCGTCAGGTCGGCGAGGGGCAGACGGTGGGCTCCATGAGAGCCGCCATCCGCCAGCTCGCGCATCGTCGAGAGTACACCGCGCTGAACGGCATGATTGACCGCGATCTCACGTAGACCCGCGAGCGTGCGATCAACCGCGGCGATTCTCTCCGGGCTCGGCGCATCGAAGGTCAACTCATAGCGCACCGGCCAGCACCAGGCTACGTCGCCGCGTTCAGCAGCGGCGAACAGCAAATCCCGCGCCTGCGGAATCCGGCGCGCGAACATCCACGCAGACGTATCGACGAGCACGGCGCCCTCGCCGTCCCACAGCTCGATGCTCACACGCTGCTCGGGGGCAAATTGAGCCGATCGATCTCGTCCAGGTCCAAGTCGAACCCGTCCTTGTCCATGGCCGCGAACAACGCCTCAATCGCCTCTCGGCGCCTGCGCCCAGTCTGCATCTCGATCTCGGCTCCCTCGATCGCGAGCCGGCGAACCAGTGTCGCGTCAGCCTCCCGTGTGCCGGTGGCCGCACGCACGCGCTGAAGCGCGTCGCCCAACTCCGGGTCGGCTGTCACGGCGATTCTCGAATGCTTGCTTGGCATGACGCTCAAAGTGTAGCTCCTAGGGGTTGCTCTTAGCGGGCGAACTCTGGCATGAGGCCGGGATCGCTGGGGAGTCATGACCTGTAACAGCGTGGACGTCGCAGGTTTGATGTCCAAACTGCGCAGCAAATTGGAGCTACATGAATGATGGACGCCAAACCCGACAACGAAGCTCGCCGGCGATCCTGACGTGCCCGACGACCTGATCGGCTTCCACGCTCAGCAGGCACTGGAGAAGCTGTTCAAGGCCGCTCTCGCTCACGCCGGCGTGGCACCGCCCCGCATTCACGACCTTGGCGAGCTGCTTGCGTTGCTCGGTGACGCGCGCTTGTCCCCGCCGGTTTCGGCGACCGAAGCTCGCGCATTGGTCCCTTGGGAAGTCGAGTTCCGCTACGACGACATCCTCGACGAACGGCGAATCACGGCGGCGGAGGGCACGGGCCACCTGCCCGGAGGCCCGATCGAGGCGCCTGGCTCCTGCGGGCTCGCGGGGACCGTCGCCGGCGCGGGGCTCAAGCTGCGTTGCGCGGCGGACGATGAGAACACATGCGCAGGCTCGTGCGCGAGAACGCCCTGTGGGCGGCGCTTGCCGCCGCGGGCTGCGCCGCGTGCGCTTGGCTGAGCCTGGACGGCTTCGCCTGGAGCGACTACGAAGTCGAGGCCAAGCCGGCCTTCGACGCGCTCGCACACGGGCACCTGCTGGCCTTCCTGCGACTCGCGCCGGCCTACGGCGGCTCCCTGGTCGAGCGTGCGCCGTTCGCGCTCGCGCCCGACCTGTGGGGCGGCGGAGCGCTGTCGCTCTACCGCAGCGTCGCGGTCCCCGGGCTGCTCGCCACGGGCGCGCTCGCGATCCACATCGCCGGGCGCATGCGCGGCGCCGGAGCCTCCCCGCTGGCGGGGGCGGTGGCGATCGCCGTCTGCACCGCCAGCCCGCTCGCCCAGGCCGCGCTCGAAGAAGGGCATGCCGAGGAACTGCTCGCCGGCGGCCTGTGCGTGGCGGCGGTCGTGGTCGCTGCGCGCGCGCGCAGCGCGAGAGCGGCGCTCGCGGCGGGCGCGCTGCTGGGGCTGGCGATCGCCTGCAAGCAGTGGGCCGTCGTGGCGGCAGGACCGGCGCTGCTCGCGCTGGGCCCGCCCGCCACGCCGATGCGCCTGCGCCGCGTTGGTCTCTGCGCGTCGGGCGCGGCGCTCGCGGCCGGCGTCGTGCTCGCCCCGCTGCTAGCCGCCGGCGGCGGCTTCGCCGCGAGCACCGGCGCGGTGGCGCTGCACGCAGGCGAGCTGTTCCAGCCCTGGCAGGTGTGGTGGTTCTTCGGCTGGCACGGCGCGCTGCGCCACGGCGCCTTCGGCGTCCCGCTGCCGGGCTACCGCACCGCGCCGGCGTGGGCCGGGGCGATCAGCCACCCGGCGGTCGTGCTGGCGGCGCTCGCGCTGGCCGGCGCGCTGTGGCTCAACCGTCGCAAGCGGCCGCTGGCCGAGCGCGAGGCGCTGCTGGCGCTGACGCTCGTGCTGCTGGCGCGCTGCATGCTCGACACCTGGGACATCGGCTACTACATGCTGCCGTGCCTGCTCGCGCTGCTCGCCTGGGAGGCCGTGAGCGCGCCGCGCACCGCGCCGCTGTGGACGCTCGTGCTGCTCGTGCTGCCGTGGTTCTGCCTGCAGCAGCTCTCAGAACACGCCGCCAGCCCGGACGCGCAGGCCGCGGCCTTCCTCGCGTGGACCGTGCCGCTGTCGTGCTGGCTCGGCGTGCGCCTGTTCTCGGCGCGTCCGGCGCCGCCGCTGAGCTCCGAGCTGGCGGCGGCGGACTCGCGCGCGAGACGCGCCGGCGATCAACTGCTGAGCGTGTCCTGAGCGCGCGGCGGGATGACCGGCGTGCTGGCACAGGTCGATCCCCGCTCCGCGCTGAGCCTCGGCCGGGCCGCCCTGCTCAGGCGGATCGGCTATGTGGCGCTGCTCGCGGCGGCCCCGCTGCTGCCGAGCTTCGGCAACTCCTACTGGCACTACCCCGAAGTGTCCAACTTCTGGGTGTTCGCGCCGCTGGCCGCGCTGTTCCTGGTGGCGCTGGCGGACCTGCGCCATCCCCTCAGCCTCCTCAACCTCGACCTGCTGGCGCTCCTGTGCCCCGCGCTCGCGCTGTGCTGCTGGCGGCGCTCGCCGGCGCTGGCGCTGGTCTTCCTGTATCCGGCGCTCCTCTACCTCGGCGTGCGCATGACGCTCGCCGCCAGGGCAGGGCACGCCGCCGCCGGCGCGCCGGCCGAGGACGCCGACCGCCTGCCCCGATCGTGGCTCGCGGTGGGCGTCGCCGTGCTCGTGCTGGTGCAGGCGAGCTGGACGCTCGGCGGGCAGGCGCGCACCGACGTGGGCGTCGCCGGCGTGTTCGGCGCGCACCGGCTGCTGCACGGCGAACCCGTCTATGGCATCGATCACGCGCAGGTCGCGGCGCTCGGCTCTGACCCCCACTACGACACCTACGGACCGGTGGTGTACGAGGCCTATGCGCCGTTCGTTGCCGTGTTCGGCGGCGACGCCGCCCGCTGGGCGGCGTTCTGCTTCACGCTGGCGACGGCGGCGCTGCTGTTCGCGCTCGGGCACAGGCTGCGCGGCCCCACCGCGGGTGTGACGCTCGCCTACGCCTGGCTGGCGTTCCCGCTCACGCTGTACACCGGCCAGCTCGCCGACAACGACGCGCTCGTCGCCGCCTCGCTGGTCGCGGTCCTGCTGTTCGCGCGCTCGCCGGCGCGCCGCGGCCTCGCAGCCGCCCTGGCGGCATGGACCAAGCTGAGCCCGCTCGCGCTCGTGCCGCTGCTGCTCGCCCACGCGCCGGAGCCGTGCGCCCGCCGGCGCGGGGCGGCCGTCTTCACGGCCGCGTTCGCGCTCGCGAGCTTCCTCGCGCTGGCCCCCGCGATGCTGCACAGCAGCCCAGGCACGTTCCTCGCCCGCACCTTCGGCTTTCAGCTGGGCCGCCCCCCGGCGTTCTCGGTGTGGGAAGAGCTGGACTACCTCGCCGCCGGCGGCGCACGCTGGCTGAAGCCGCTGTCGGCCGTCGTCCACGGCCTCTTGATCGCGTCGGTCGCGACGCTGGCGCTGGCGCTCGCCCGGACGCGCGCCGGCCGCGATCTCGCCGGGCTGGCGGCGGCGTGCGCAGCGGTCCTGATCGGGCTCGCGATCTGCGACGGCTACTTCTCGCTCACCTACGTGCTGTGGTTCGCACCGCTCGCGCTGGCGGCGACGGTGCTCGGCCGCGAGCGGGCAGCGCCCGCCGGGACGGAGGCGGCCTCGAGCGCCGCGGCGCAAGCGGCCCCGGCCGCTCCTCAGTCGATCACGGTGAGCTCGCGCGGCAGGCCCGTGAGCGTCTCCTGACCGTCCTCGCGCACCACCGCCAGCTCCTCGATCCGCACCCCCAGCACCCCCGGCAGGTACACGCCGGGCTCCACCGTGACCACATTGCCGGCCTGCAGCGGCTCATCGCCGGCGGTGCGCGAGAGGCGCGGCGCCTCGTGGATCTCCAGGCCGACGCCGTGGCCGAGGCCGTGGCCGAAGTGCTCGCCCTCGCCGGCCTGCTCGATCACCTCGCGCGCCTGCGCGTCCACCTCGCGACCGCTCGGCCCGGCGCGCAGCGCGTCGAGCCCGCGCTGCTGCGCGCGCAGCACCAGCTCGTGGACCTCCCGCGCCTGCGCCGAGACGCCCTCCCCGGTGGCGTAGGTGCGGGTGCAGTCCGAGCAGTAGCCCTCGAGCAGCGCGCCCCAGTCGATCGTCACCAGCGTGTCGCGGGCGATCTCGACCTCGCGCGGGCTGGCGTGCGGCAGCGCCCCGTGCGCGCCCGAGGCGACGATCGTGGGGAAGCTCGGCCCCTCCGCGCCCAGCTCGCGCATGCGCAGCTCGAGCGCGACCGCAACCGCGCGCTCCGAGCGCCCCGCCAGCCCCGCCTCGAGCACGCCGCGCAGCGCCTCGTCGGCCAGCTCGCTGGCGGCGCGCATGCGCGCGATCTCGCCGGCGTCCTTGACGGCGCGCAGGCGCGCCACCGGGTTGACCACCGGCACGAGCTGCCAGCGCTCGCCGAGCAGCTCGCCGAGCCGGCGGTGGGTCTTGACCGACACGCTCGCCTCGTCGAAGCCGAGCCTGCCCGAGCTCGTCTCGAGCTCGCCGGCGAGCGCGTCCAGCAGCTCGCCGCTGACGATCTCCCGCGCGAACGCCTCCGCCACCTGCTCGCGCGACTGCGTCTCGTAGCGGAAGTCCGTGAGCAAGCGGTGGGCGCCGAGGCTCGCGCCGGCGCCCGGCGCGAGCGCCAGCACGAGCGCGTGGCTGCCGGTGAAGCCGCTCAGGTAGCGCACGTCCACCAGCGAGTCGACCAGCAGCGCGTCCAGCTCGAGGCGCTCGAGCTCGCCGGCCAGGCGCCGCACGCGCGCGCCCTCCGCCGCGCCGGCGCCGCTCACCGGCGCCCCCGCTCGCTTCGTCCCCGCAGCGTGAGCTCGCCCTGCAGCAGCGCGAGCGCGTCCCGGTAGCCGTCGGCGCCGCGCCCCGACACGCTCGCCACGCACAGGTCCGCTATCACCGACACGCGCCGCCAGCGCTCGCGCTCCTGCACGGCGGAGAGATGGACCTCCACGGCCGGCAGCGCGGCGATCTCGAGCGCGTCACGGATCGACCAGGCGTAGTGCGTCCACGCCCCTGGGTTCAACAGCAGCCCATCGGCTCCTGCGTCGCGCAGCGCGTGCAGCCGCTCGACGAACTCGCCCTCGTGGTTGGTGTGGAAGAAGCTCGTCGCCAGCCCCAGCTCCTCCGCGTCAGCGGCCACGCGGCGCTCCAGCTGCGCGAGCGTGAGCGAGCCGTAGAGGGCCGGGTCGCGGCGCCCGAGCTGGTCGAGGTTGACCCCGTGCATCACCTCCACCAGCGCTCGCCCGCCGCCGGTCATGCGGCCAGCTCGCCGACGGCCGCGCGCAGCTCCTCGCCATCCACCTCGCAGCCGAAGTCGACCTCGCCGGGGGCGCGCACGAGCACGAACGGCACCCGCGCGCCGAGGCGCTTCTTGTCCTTGCCGAGCGCCGCCAGCACCGCCTCGACGCTCGCTCCCTGGAAGCTCACCGGCAGCCCGTGCGCTTGCAGCAGCGAGCGCACATGCTCGCGCAGCGCCGCCTGGCCGGACAGCTCGAGCGCAGCCAGGAGCCCCACGCCCACCGCTTCGCCGTGGCGGTAGCGCTCGTAGCCGGTCGCCGTCTCGATCGCGTGACCCACGGTGTGGCCGAGGTTGAGAACCTGGCGGCGGCCGCCGTCGCGCTCGTCCGCCGCCACCACCGCGAGCTTCGTGCGCGCGCATGCGAGGATCATCTCGCCGTCCACCCGCTCGCCGGCGGCCACGCGCTGCCACAGGCGCCCGCCGGCGATCAGCGCGGTCTTGAGCACCTCGACCCAGCCCGCCGCGAGCTCCGCCGCCGGCAGCGTGGCGAGCGTGTCGGCGTCGACCAGCACCGCCGCGGGCTGGTGGTAGGCGCCGATGTAGTTCTTCGCCTCGGGCATGTCCACGCCGGTCTTGCCGCCGTAGGCGGAGTCCACCTGCGCGACCAGCGTCGTCGGCACGTGCACCACCGGCACGCCCCGCTGGTAGGTGGCGGCGCAGAAGCCGGCGAGGTCGCCCACCACCCCGCCCCCGAGCGCCACCAGGTGATCGGCGCGGGTGGCGCCGGCGGCGATCAGCTCCCGCCACACCCGCTCGGCCTGCGCGAGCGTCTTGTGGCGCTCGCCGGGGGGGATCGAGACGGTGCTCGCGAGCTCGCCCAGGCGGCTCGCGTACAGCCCGCCGACGGTCTCGTCGGTCACGCAGTGCGCGCGCGAGCGGCTGCGCGCGAGCGGCCACGTCGACCACAGCCCGCGGCGCTGCGCGTGCTCGAGCAGGCCGGCGCCGATCAGCACCGGGTACTCGCCCGAGGCGGCCGCCGCCCACAGCAGGCGCGTGCCCTGCGGCGCGAGCGCGAGCGCGCGCAGCGAGGAGAGCAGGCGCGGCATCGAGCCCGGCGCCAGCGCCGGCACGAACGCGTCGGCGAGCTGCTCGTACAGCGGCCGGCGCCGCTCGCCCAGCGCCACGAACGAGTCGCGCTCGCGCGCCAGCGGCCGCTCCTGCACGCCGTGCGGCGAGCCCTGCAGGCGCGCCCACGCCAGCTCGGGGTCGACGTCCAACAGCACCGTCACGTGGCCCTGCAGCGCGGCGCGCACGCGCTCGGAGAGCACGCTGCCGCCTCCCAGGGAGACCACGCCCTCCTCGCCGGCGCGCGCCAGCAGCTCGCACACGAGCTCCTCCTCGGCGGCGCGGAAGGCGGCCTCGCCGCGCAGCTCGAACTCGCGCGCCACCGGCTGGCCGAAGCGCTCCGCCAGCAGCGCGTCGCTGTCGAGGGCGCTCGTGCCGATCGCGCCGGCCAGCTCGGCGGCGGCGCTCGACTTGCCGGCGCCCATGAAGCCGATCAGGACGAACGCCATCCGATCCGCTCGGCGTAGGCGTCGAGCGCCTGCGCCACGTCGTCGATGTGGTCGCCGCCGAACTTGCGGCGGTAGGCCTGCGCGAGCACCAGCGCGACCATCGCCTCGCCGACCACGCCGGCCGCCGGCACGGTGCAGGAGTCGGTGCGCTCCCGCAGCGCCTGCGCCGGCGCGTGCGTCTGCGTGTCCACCGAGCGCAGCGGCTTGGTGAGCGTCGGCAGCGGCTTCATCGCGCCGCGCACGATCAGCGGCAGGCCGGTGCTCATGCCGCCCTCCAGGCCGCCGGCGTGGTTGGTCTCGCGGAAGTAGCCCCGCTGCTCGGAGTAGAAGATCTCGTCGTGCGCCTGCGACCCCGGCAGCCCGGCGACCGTGAAGGCGTCGCCCACCGCGGCGCCCTTGATCGCCTGGATCGAGCAGATCGCCATCGCCAGGCGGCCGTCGAGGCGCTCCTCCCAGGAGACGTGCGAGCCGAGGCCGGGCACGAGCCCGAAGGCCTGCACCTCGAACACGCCGCCGAGCGACTCGTTGGCCTTGCGCTGCGCGTCGATCTCGCGCACCATCGCCTTCGCGGCCTCGTCGTCCAGGCAGCGCACGGGCGAGCTGTCCACGTCGGCGAAGTCCTCCGCCGTGAGCGCGCGCTCGGCTGGCGGCGCGTGCACTGCGCCGATCTGGATCACGTGCGAGTGCACGCTCACGCCGAGCGCCCGCAGGAACGCCCGGCACACGCCGCCGCCGGCGACGCGCGCGGCGGTCTCGCGCGCGGAGGCGCGCTCGAGGATGTTGCGCACGTCGCTCTGCTTGTACTTCATGGTGCCCACCAGGTCGGCGTGACCGGGGCGTGGCAGGTGCACCTCGGCGATCGGGAGGGCGGGATCCGACACCGGCCACGGGCTCATGCGCTCCTGCCAGTTGGCGTAGTCGCGGTTGGCCACCTGCAGGGCGATCGGCCCTCCGAGCGTGCGCCCGTGACGCACCCCGGCCGTCACCTCCGCGCTGTCGCGCTCGATCTTCATGCGCCCGCCGCGGCCGTGGCCCAGCTGGCGGCGCGCCATGTCGCGGTCGAGGTCCTCGGCGCTCAGCTCGAGCCCCGCGGGCATGCCCTCGAGTATGCAGGTGAGGCCGGGGCCGTGCGACTCGCCGGCCGTGATCAGGCGGAGCTCCACGGAGCCAAGCTTATTTGCTGCCAGCTCAGCGGCCGTGGCGGCGGCGTGCCGCGGCGCGGGCGCGCGCCGTGCGCGCCGAGAACGCCGCGTGCTCGACGAACACGAGCACGCCGGGCTGCGAGGAGTTGCGCAGGCCCGGCAGCGCGAGCAGCCCCGCCCTGTCGAGCAGCTCGCGTCCCGCCTCCGAGCGGCCGCGCAGCAGGCTCTCGACGGCGGCGCCGGTCGCCTTGGCGGAGGTGATGTCGGTGATGCGCAGTTCGTAGGTGACGACCTGGCCCGAGGCTTCGAGGTATTCGAGCTGCTCGCTCTGGCCCTTCTGCAGGTCGATCGCCTGGCACTGTTCGGGGCTCGGCACGCAGGTCGCGCTGCCGTGCAGGATCGCTTCGCCGACGAGCGAGAAGGTCGCGCTCTTGCCGCCCGCGGTGACGCCCCTGAAGACGATCAGCGGCTGCTTCGAGGACGGCAGCGGCGTCAGCAGCTTGAGGTCCTCGTAGGCGGTGAGCGTGGGCGCTTCGCCGGAGGAGCCGCTCGGCAGCGCGCCGAACTGCACCGCCACGTGGTAGACGCTGCCGCTCTGCTTCGGCGTAGAGGAGTGTTCTTCGGTCTTCTTCGAGCCCGCTTCGCTCGAGCCCGAGCTCCCGGAGCCGGAGGATCCCGACGAGCCAGGGGAGCCGCCGCTCGAGCCGCCGCTGCCGGAGCTTGCGGAGGAGCCCGACCCGGTGGAGGACGAGCCGGTCGTGGAGGAGCCGCTCGCGGAGGCGCCGCTCGCGGAGCTGGCGCCGGCGGCGTTCGCTCCCGCGAGCGCCTTGAAGGGGTTGCGCGCGGAGCCGCGATGCTGCGTGGACGCGCCCTGCGGGGTCTCCGCCACGGCGTGTTCGGAGCTCGCCTGGCTGACCGCGATCCCCGCCGGCACGGCGGCGGGCGCCGCCGCGGACGAGCCGGCAGGCGCGCTCGGCTTGGAGCCGCCGCCGAGCACCGCGTAGGCGACGGCGGCCAGCAGCGCGGCCACGACGAGCGCCACCAGCGGCGTCAGGCGCCGGTCGAGCAGGTCGGCCTTGACGGAGTTGAGGAACGCGTTCATGGGTTCACCCTCACCACCGCGGGAGGGGTGGAGCTGGCGCTCGCGGCGGAGGTCGTGGCGGCGCCGGCCGCGGGCGTCGCGGCGGCGGCGCCTGTGCCCGTCGCGGTCTGCTCCGCAGGCAGCACGTAGGCGGTGGCCGTGATCGACCCCTGGAGCTTGCTGCTGGCCCCGCTCGAGCTGCTCGCCGGCGAGAGCTTGACGCTCTGGATCGTCAGCAGCCGGCCGCTCACGTCGATGTTGCCCTTGCCGTCGAGCGTGGCGAAGTCGGTGAGCGTGCGGAACAGGCGTTCGAGTTCGAAGTAGCCGCCTTCGAAGGTGAACGTGAACGGCAGCTGCGTGAAGCCGCCGGTCGTCGTGCTCGCGGCGCTCGCCGCCGCGGCGCTCGAGCCGCTCGCGGCGCTCGCGGAGATCGCCGAGAAGTCGACGCGCCGCTCGTCGGAGGCCGTCGCGAGCTGGTCGATCAGGGCCGGCACTTCCTGGCTGGTGGGCACGGCTTTGCCGAGGCTCACCATCGATGCGTACGCGGAGGCGTACTGCGACTGCGCGGCGCGCGCGTGCGCCACCTGCGCTTCCGCGTTTTCGAGCTGGGACCTGGCGGCGGCCACCTGGGCGGTCAGCTTGCTCGCCTGCTGGCGCTTGGGCGAGACCACCTCGATCCAGGCGCCGGCGAGCACCACGAGCACCACCACCGCCATGATCACGATGCGGTCGCGGCCGGTCATCGTGCCGACCCCTGCTTCGCGCCCGTCGCGCCGCCGCCGGCGACGCTGCTGTCGGCGACCGTCTTGGCGTGGGCCTGCGTCGCGCTCGCTATCGCGGCGGCGGACGGCAGCGCTTCGAACACCACGGTGGCGGAGAACACCGGGTCCTGGGGCGTGCAGCCGCCGGCGGCGCCCGAGCCGGCGCTGCCGGCCGTGGAGCTCTGCAAGGTCACTTCCTTGACGCCGTCGATCAACCGCAGCCGCTCGAGCGTGAGCGCCACCGTCCGCTGGCCGGTCGCGCAGCCCGAGATCGTGAAGGTGGGCACGCTCCCCGAGGGGGTGGCGGATTCCGCGGAGCTGCCGGAGGCGGCGCCGGCGGCGGCGCTCGTGCCGGCGGCGGAGGCGGCCGCCGGCGCGGTCACGGTCGCGCCCGGCGCGCCCGCGCCGATCGTGCCCGTGAGCGAGCTCACCGACACGCCGCCGGGCAGCACGCGACCGAACTCGTGGAAGGCGTGCGCCCAGTCGAAGCGGGAGTCGATCAGGTTCTCCACGGCCTGCGTGCGCGCTTCGCGGGCCTGCATGAAGCTGGTGTAGGGCGCCAGCCGTTCTGCGGACTGCTGGGTCTGCTGCGCCTGCGCGTCGAGCGAGTCGACCTGCGCCTGGCGGCTTTCGACCTGGTGCGCGGCGTGCCCGTAGGCGTAGGCGATCGCTGCGAGCCCGGCGATCAGCGCCAGCACCGCGTAGGCGCCCCCCTGGGAGCGGCCCGCGCCGACCGATTGACCGCCGCGCTGCTCGGCCGGGATGAGGTTGACGGCTCTCATTGCGGAGCCTCCGCGGCGGCCAGCCCGGTGGCGACCGCGAGCCGGTGCGGCGAGAGGTCCTGCTCGCGCAGCGCCCCGTCGGCCACGCCGATCTCCTGGCAGCGGATCTCGACGCCGAGCGAGCCCTGGAGCGCCTCGGCGAAGCCGGGTATGTCCTGCGCCGCGCCGCTCATCACGATGTGCGAGACCTCGCCGCCGCCGTCCTGGGAGCGGTGGAAGTCGAGCGAGTTGCGGACCTCCCCGGAGATGTCGCGTATGCCGCTCTCGAGCACCGCGACCACGTCCGCCTGCGAGGGCGTCTCGGGGGGCCCCGGCACGCCCTCCACGTCCGCCAGCTCCTCGTAGCTCATCGCGCGTTCGCTCTCGGCGAGCTCCTCGGGGCTGAGGGCGCCGGGCTCCTGCTCGGCGTCCGCGTCCTCCTCCTCGGCGGGCGGCGTGCCCGACGCCCGCTCGTCCTCCGCCGGAGCCTGGGCGACGGGCTCGGCCGGCGCCGGCGCGTTCAGGTCGGCCTCCGCCAGCAGCACGCGCGCCTCGCTCAGCGCGATGCTGCGCCGCTCGGCGAGCTGGCTGGCCATCGCCTCGAGGCCGCCGCCCACGACGCGGGTGAAGCGGCACATGGTGCCGTCGGCGATCGCGAGGTTGGTGAGACCGTCCACGTTCAGGTACATCACGCGCTTGCTCTGCTCCGGTTCGGCGCGGTAGAGGGAGCGGATCAGCGCGAAGGCGGAGAGGTCGACGCCGCTGGCCGTGAGGCCGGCGCGGCGGATCGCCGCCAGCAGCCGTTCGATCATGTCGCGCTGGGCCGCCACCAGCACCACGCGCTGGCGCGGGCCCGACGGCGTGTCGACGATGCCGAGCGGATGGAAGTCCATGACCGCGTTGTTGAGCGGCATCGGCACCTGGTCCTGGGCCTGGAAGTTGACGGCCGCCGCGAGCTCCTTCTCCTCGGTCACCGGCGGCAGCTCGAGCGTGCGCAGCACCGTCCGCTGGTTGGCCACGCCCACGCGCACCCGCTTGCCCAGCCCGCTGCCGGCGAACAGCTCGCGCAGCGCCTGGCTGAGCGCGTCCTCGTCGAGGACTTCGCCGTCGCGCACGGAGTCGGCCGGCAGCGCCGCGGCGGCCGCGCGCTGGGCCACGATCGAGCCGTTGACCTTGGCCTGCACCGCAGCCACGAAGCCGGGCTGGATGTCGAGACCGACCAGATCCTCGTCGGAGCGCCGCCCCCGGAGAGCGGGAAGCTTGATGTTGAAGGAGGGGGTTCGGGTGGGGAGTCGCATCTGCAGTGCGGGCGTTTGGACGTCGGGGCGAGGTCCGCCCGCCAGGTGGGGTATCGGCGCCAGTAACGCGGCGCTTTAGTGAAGGAAGTGATTGACGTAGACAGACACCAGCTGGGGTCCCACGAACACCGCAGCGAGCGCGCCGAGCGCGAGGAACGGGCCGAACGGAACCGCGGTCTTGCGCGCCGAGCGCGCGCCCCTGCGCGCGGCCAGTGCAACCCCGAAGGCCACGCCGGCGAGCAGCGCGACCAGCAGCGCCGGCGCCACCGCCGAGCCCAGGAAGAGGCCCATCATGGCCGCCAGCTTGACGTCACCCATGCCCATCCCGCCGGGGTAGGCGAGCGCGGCCGCCAACAGGAAGCCGCCGGCGCCGGCCCCGGCGATCAGCCGTGTGGGCTCGCCGGCGGGGTCGAGCGCCGTGCCCAGCGCCAGCGCGAGCAGGGCGCCGGGCAGGGTGATGCGGTTCGGGATGATCCTGTGTTCGAGGTCGATCGCGGCCGCCGGCACCACCAGCAGGATCAGCGCGATGCTGAGCGCGATCGCGGCGGCGGTGTGATGGGCGAGCACCGCTCCCACGCACAGCGCCGCGGTCAGCGCCTCCACCAGCGGGTAGCGCGCCGAGATGCGCGCGCCGCACACGCGGCAGTGGCCGCGCAGCAAGAGCCACGACAGGATCGGGATGTTGTCGTAGGGCTTGACGGGCGCGCCGCAGGAAGTGCAGTGCGAGGCCGGCCTGACCAGCGACTCGTGGCGCGGCAGGCGGTGCACCACCACGTTCAGGAACGACCCGAAGACCGCCCCCAGCACCCCGGCGAACGTTGCGGCCTCCATCGATGATCACATCCGCCCGTGACGGGCGCTACCACGAGCCGGTGGCGGAGCCCGAGCAGTCCTTTTTCGTGCCGGCGCTCGTGCAGGTGCGGGTGACTTCGCCGTTGGAGTTGCGCGCCACCGTGAATTTGTCGCCGGTGCTGGCTGCCACCGCGGTGATTTCGTAGGTGTTCGTCGCGACCGTCGGTTCACCTTCCAGGTAGGCGCCACCGTGCGCCGCTTCTTTGCTCGTCGGGATCGACGGTTCGTACTTGTGCAGTTCGGCCAGGCTCAGGTTGGCGTAGCTGCCTTCGTGATCGCTGGCGTACGCCTCGGCGCTGACCTCGGCGGTGCGTGCGAGTTCCTTCGCGCCCGCGTCGTAAGCCTTGCTCTTCTGGCTCAGCAGCGCCGGGATCGCGATCGCGGCGAGGATGCCGATGATGAGGATGACGACCAGAAGTTCGATCAGGGTGAAACCCTCCTGACCGGCGCTCACCGCTGAACGCGTTCGGACCTTCATCACGAGGGACTCATCGGCGCGCGCTAGGGCATCCTTGAGCGTTCTTGAGAGAATCCGACGCGCGTCGCATCGCATTCGCGGCCTGCAACCTAGTCCCCAACGAGTGGAGGCGGCCAATGGCCGCCTCCACCTTCCCGTCGTCGTCCGTGGCGTGACGCCCGGACGACGCGACTACCAGGTGCCCGTAGCCGAGCCCGAGCAGTCCGCCTTGCCGCTCGCGCTGGTGCACGTGCGGATGATTTCGCCGTTGCTGTTGCGTTCCACGGTGAATTTGGTGCCGGTGTTCTGCGCGACCGCCGTGATTTTGTACGTTTCCGTGGCCACGGTCGGCTGACCTTCGAGGTAGGCGCTGCCGTTGGCCGTCGCCGCCGTCGTCCCAGTGGGGATCGTCGGCTCGTACTTGTGCAGTTCGGCGATGGTCAGGCCCGTGTAGGCACCTTCGTGATCGGTGGCGTAGGTCTCCGCCGTGGTCTCCGCCGAGCGCGCGAGTTCCTTTGCGCCCGCGTCGTATGCCTTGCTCTTCTGGCTCAGCAGCGACGGGATGGCGATCGCGGCGAGGATGCCGATGATGAGGATAACGACCAGAAGTTCGATGAGGGTGAAACCACCCTCTTCGGTCGAACGCTGGCGCAGTCGGTACAGCATTGCTTGATCCTCCTAGGATCCGGGTTGGGCGCCAGCCCCTTGGTAATCGCCCCAACTCGGCGATGCGTCCCCCACGGTGAGGGCCGCCGGCTTTGCTACGCACCTGCTTCGGATGCTTGCCATGGCACCTCGGCACTGGCTCTGTCAGCGCCTGCATCGACCCTCGTGCGAAGCACCTTTACAGCTGCAGCGGGCGTTGGACGCATTTGCGGACGCCTGCGCGCGGGACGCAGCGGGCGTTCGAGCCTGCGGACCGGGCGGGGCCGGCCAGCCGGCTGAGCGCGGGGCGCGCAGCGGCAGTTCGAGCCTGCGGACCGGACCGGGCCGGCCAGCCGGCTGAGCGCGGGGCGCGCAGCGGGCGTTCGAGCCTGCGGAGGGGGCCGGCGGGCCGCTGCCGCGGCGAGCGCTCAGGCCTCCCGCGCGTCCTCGCCCGGCGAGCGCGCGGCCTGCGCCAGCCAGCGCTCCTGGGCGTCGATGCCGGGCACGCGCTCGCCGCTGCCCGCGCACCACGGGCACTCGAGCGTGCTGGCGGCGCCGCCGAGGTTGGAGATCACCCGTCCGCTGCCGCGGCAGGCCATACACTCCCGCGGCTCATGGGAACCGGGCTCCTCGCTTGCGCCCTCGGCGCGCCCGCCGCTGTCGTTGCCTTCGCCTGCCACGAGCGGACCAGACTAGCGTTCCGCGCGTGAGCGCACGGACACGCACAGCCGAGTGGGTGGCGGTCGCGCTCGTCACGCTCGGCGCGGGCGCGCTGCGGCTGGTGCACATCGGGCAGGTGCCGCCCGACCCCTTCTACGACGCCGCGGTGCGCAGCATGGAGCTGTCGTGGCACAACCTCTTCTTCGGCGTGTACGACCCCGGCGGCAGCCTCTCGATCGACAAGCCGCCGGTCGACCTGTGGCTGCAGGTGGCGAGCGTGGAGCTGCTCGGCTTCAGCTCCACCACCCTGAAGCTGCCCGAGGCGCTCGCCGGCGTCCTCTCGGTGCCGCTGCTGTACGTGGTGGTGCGGCGCATCTGGAGCGGCCCGGCCGGGGTGGCGGCGGCGGTCGCCATGGCGGTGCTGCCGATCTCGGTGATCACCTCGCGCAGCGACACGATGGACGGGGTGATGATGCTCGTGCTCGTGCTCGCGCTGTGGGCGATCGTGCAGGCGGTGCAGAGCGGCCGGCGCGGGTGGCTGCTGCTCGGCGCGGGCGCGCTCGGCGTGGCCTTCGACGTGAAGCTGCTGGAGTCGCTCGTGGCGCTGCCCGGCCTCGCCGTGTTCGCCTACCTCGGCATGCGCGGATCGCGTCCGCGCAGGGCGCTGAGGCTGGCCGCGGCGGGGGTCGTGTACGTGGCGGTGGCGCTGTCGTGGCTGACCGCCACGCTGCTGTTCCCCGCGCACGACCGCCCCTACGCGATCGGCTCCACCGACGGCAGCGCCTGGAACGCCGCGTTCGTGTTCAACGGCACCGACCGCCTCGGCGGCAAAACCGCCGAACCGGGGCAGACCGTCTACGAAGCCGGGCACCGCTATCCCGTGGCCACGCAGGAGCAGCGCGACCACATCCCGATCGTGCCGCCCTCCCCCACGCGCCTGCTGGCCACCGTCGGCCCCCTGTCGGGCGAGCGCCTCGGCTTGGAGATCGTCGTGGGCCTGCTGCTGGGCGTGCCGGCGCTGCTGTGGGGGCTGCGCGGCGAGCCGCTCGCGCCCGATCCGCGCCGCGGCCGCGGGCGCGCGGCGGGCGCGTCCGGAGATCCGGGCGGGACTCCCGCCCGGCCGTCCGCCGCAGGCGATGACGCGCTCGAGCAGCGGCTGCGCATGCGCCGCGCCGCGGCCGGCGGGTTGATCGTGTGGATGCTCGCCGGCATAGTGCTCTACAGCCACATGATCCGCCTGCACCCGCGCTACGTGGAAGCGTTCACGCCGGCCGTCGCGATGATGCTAGGCATCGGCGTCGCGTGGGCGGCCACGCCGCTGGCCGATCTGGCCGACCTGGCCGCCCGGACGCTCGCGGCGGCGCACGGCGGCGCGCCCGCCGGAGTCGGCGCCCGCGGCCGCTCCGGCGGCGCGCGCGTGCCCGCCCGCGCCTGGGAGCGAGCGCGCCTGGCGCTGCTGCTCGTCACGCTCGCGGTCGTGGTGTGCTTCGGCGAGCGGCTGATGTATGGGACGCCCGCGGCGTGGTGGATCTCGCTGCTGGCCGCGCTGGGCGCGGCGGCGTGCGCGCTGGGCGCGCGCCGCCCCGGCGCCGGCGGGCGCGCTCGGCGGCTGCTCGCGCCCGCGGGCGTGATCGCGCTTACGCTGGTGGCGACGCTGGCGATCCCGCTGCAGGCCGACAGGACCGCGATCGCCGACCGCGTCAGCGACGCGGGGCTGGTGGGCCAGCTCCCCGGCGCCCAGCAGCACCCGCTGAGCGCCTTCCTGCGCACACACCAGCACGGCGCCTACTACGAGGTGGCGGCGGAGTCCGCGACCGCGGTGGGCTCGCTGATCGTGCAGGACGCGCGCCCCATCCTGGTGCTCACCAGCTACGACGCGCGCGTGTTCACGAGCGTGGCGCAGCTCGAGCGCCTGATCGCCGCGGGCAAGGTCCGCTATGCCTTCCTCAACACGTTCTGCGCCGGTCGGGCGCGCTCGGTCAACCCCGCCTGCTCGGGGCCGGTGCGCTGGGTGCGCGCGCACGGCAGCGACGTCTCGCGGCAGGCCGGCCTGGGCCAGGGCGGGCTGCTGTACCTGCTGCCGGGGGCCAAGCGATGAGCATGCTGCCGGGGGCGAAGCGATGAGCGCCGCCGCGAGCGCGCGGGCGCTGGCGGCGCTCGCCGACGGCGCCTTCGCCGCAGGCAGGCTCGCGCTCGACACCGAGTTCGTGGGCGAGGGCCGCTATCGCACGCTGCTGTGCCTGGTGCAGCTGGCGATCCCCGAGGGCGTCGGCGAGGGCGGGCGCATCCTGCTGGTCGACCCGCTGGAGGCCGAGCTCGACGGCGCGCCGCTCGCGCGGGCGCTGGCCGACCCGCAGGTGCAGGTGGTGGTGCACGCCGGGCGCCAGGACGTGGCGCTGGTGCGCAGGCGCTTCGCCACCGAGGTCACCAACGTGCTGGACACGCAGGTCGCCGCCGGCTTCGCGGGCCTCGGCGCGCAGAGCTCCTACGACACGCTGTTGGCCGAGATCCTGGGCCTGCGGGTGGCCAAGACCGCCAGCTTCACGCGCTGGGAGAAGCGTCCGCTCTCGCGCGAGCAGCTCGCCTACGCGCGCGAGGACGTGGTGCACCTGCTCGAGCTCGCCGGCGAGCTGGAACGGCGCCTGGGCGAGCTCGGACGGCTGGAGTGGGCGCGCGAGGAGTGCGAGCCGGTGGCGCGCTCGAGCGACGAGCGCGATCCCGACGCGATCTTCGCGCGCCTGCCGCGGATCGGCTCGCTCAACGCCAGGGCGCGCCCGCTGGCGCGCGAGCTGGTGTGGTGGCGCGAGCGCACCGCCGAGCGCGAGAACCGGCCCGTGCAGGGGGTGCTCGGCGACGCCAGCCTGGTGGAGATCGCCAAGCGCCGCCCGCGCTCGCGCGCCGAGCTCGCGCGCATCCGCGGCGTCGGCGCGGCCGCCGGCGGCAAGCGCGCAGACGATCTGCTCGAGGCCGTGCGGCGCGGCGCCGCGCGGCCGCCCGAGCCGGCGCCGCCGCTCGCTCGCGGGCCGTTGCCGAAGCCCGACGACGCGCCGCTGGTGGCGCTGGGGGAGGCGCTGCTGCGCGCCCGCGCGCGCGAAGCCGGCCTGGCCTACGAGCTGCTCGCCGCGCGCGCCGACCTGCAGGCGATCGTCGCCGCCGCGCGCGCCGGCGGCGAGCAGGCCGACGTGCGCACGCTGCGCGGGTGGCGGCGCGAGCTCGCCGGCGACGAGCTGCTGGAGCTGCTCGCCGGCCACGTCTCGCTGTCGGTCTCGCACGCCTCGCGCGCCCCGCGCGTGGCGATTCGCCGCCCGCCGCAGCCTGAGTGACGCGGGGGACCCGCTCGCCCGCCCCGCGCGTGGCGATCCGCCGCCCGCCGCCGCCCGACCCACGCGCACCCGCGCGCCTCGCCCGCCCCGCGCGTGGCGATCCGCCGCCCGCCGCGGCCCGACCTACGCGATCCGTCTATTCGATGTGGTTGTAGACTTCGAACAGCGGCAGGTACATCGAGATCACGATGAAGCCGACGATGCCGCCGATCACCATGATCATGATCGGCTCGAGGATCGAGGTGAGCGCCTTCACCGACGCCTCCACCTGTTCCTCGTAGAACTCCGCCACGCGGTCCAGCATCGCGTCCAGCGCACCGGTTTCCTCGCCGACGCCGACCATGTGCGAGACCATCGAGGGGAAGATCGGCGCCTGCGCGAGCGGCGCCGCGATCGTGCCGCCGCGCTTGACCGACGCGATCACGCCCTCCATCGACTCTTCCACCGCGGAGTTGCCGCCGGTGCGCCCGGTGATCTCGAGCGCCTGCAGCAGCGGCACGCCGGCGGCCGTCAGCGAGGCCAGCGTGCGCGACCAGCGCGCCACCGCCACCTGCTGCACGATCGTGCCGATCTTCATCGGCACGTGCAGGCGGAAGTGGTCCCACTGGCGCCTGCCCCAGCTGGTTTTCTTCCAGCGGATGAAGGCCACCACGACCGCGACCGCCACCAGGAAGATCAGCCACCAGTCATGCGTGACGACCTTCGAGGCCGCCACCGAGACCTGCGTCATCGCCGGCAGCTGGCCCCCGAATTCCTTGAACACGTTCTCGAACACCGGCACCAGGAACGCCACCAGCGCCATCATCACGCCGACCGCGAACACGATCACCAGGATCGGGTAGACCATCGCCGATTTGATCTGTTTGCGCAGCGCGGCGTCCTTCTGCAGCTGGTCCGCCACGCGCACCAGCGAGCCCTCGAGCACACCCCCCATCTCCCCCGCCTGCGTCATCGCCACGAACAGCGGGTTGAAGACCTTCGGGTGGCGCGCCATCGCGTCGCTCAGCGAGAGGCCCGCCTCGACGTCCTTGCGCACCGCCACGATCGTCTCTTTGAGGAATTTGTTGTCGGTCTGCTCCTCGAGCACGTACAAGGCGCGCAGGATGCTCATGCCGGAGTTGATCATCGTCGAGAGCTGGCGCGCGAAGATCGACAGTTCGTTGGCGTTGACGCGCTGGCTGAACGGAAGCGTGATCTCCGTCGAGGAGTGCTTGTCGGAGATGTCCAGGACGATCAGGCCACGCTGCTTGAGCTGGTCGGAGACCGCCTGCTTGGAGTCCGCCTCGACCTCGCCCTTGGCCTTGCCGCCGGTGAGGTCGATCGCCTTGAAGACGTAGGTGCTCATCGCCTAGGCCGCCGCCAGCGTGCTTGCGCCGAGCAGGCGTCGCAGCTCCTCGGGCGTGGAGGAGCGCGCTTCGGCGAGCTTCTGGCTGATCTTGCCCTGGCGCACCAGCGTCGCCAGCGAGGCGTCCATCGTCTGCATGCCCTGCGCCGAGCCGGTCTGCATCACCGAGTAGATCTGGTGGGTCTTGCCCTCGCGGATCAGGTTGCGCACCGCCGGCGTCGGCACCAGCACCTCGGTGGCCACCACGCGCCCCGAGCCGTCCGCGTTGGGCAGCAGCTGCTGGGTCATCACGCCCTGTAGCGCCACCGACAGCTGCACCCGCACCTGGCCCTGCTGGTGGGAGGGGAACACGTCGATGATGCGGTCGATCGTCTGCGCGGCGTCCTGCGTGTGCAGCGTGGCGAACACCAGGTGGCCGGTCTCGGCCGCGGTCAGCGCCGTGGAGATCGTCTCCAGGTCGCGCATCTCGCCGACGAGGATCACGTCGGGGTCCTGGCGCAGCGCCGCGGTCAGCGCCATCGAGAAGCTCTGCGCGTCCGAGCCGAGCTCGCGCTGGTTGACGAGGCAGCGCTTGTGGCCGTGCAGGAACTCGATCGGGTCCTCGATCGTCATGATGTGCTCCTCGCGCGAGGAGTTGATGGCGTCGATCATCGCCGCCAGCGAGGTGGACTTGCCCGAGCCGGTGGGGCCGGTCACGAGCACGAAGCCGCGCGGCTTGCGCGTGAACTCGTGCACCGCCGCCGGCAGCCCGAGCTCGTCGATGCTCGACAGGTTGAACGGGATCAGGCGGAAGGCCGCGCCGATCGCGCCGCGCTGGTAGTAGGCGTTGACGCGGAAGCGCGCGTGGCCGGGGATCGAGTAGGCGAAGTCCAGCTGCCAGTCCGTCTCCAGGCGCTGGCGCTGGTCGCCGGTGAGGATCGAGTACACGATCTCGCGCGTGTCGGTGGACGACAGCTCGGGGTATTGCTCCAGCGGCGTCAGGTGCCCGCGCACGCGCACCGTGGGGTGCGCGCCCGAGCTGAGGTGCAGGTCGGACGCCCGGCGGTGTACGACCTCCATCAGCAGGTCTGCGAAATCGATGTCCATGTCCCGCCCATCGACATATGTCGGGCACGCCATTAGCGGCGAGGGGGCCGGCTAGACTCAGTTCGTGCCGATCACGCGCGCGATCTCGGCCATCGAGGTGCGTCCCATGCGCACCTTGCCGAGGCCGTCGTCGCGCAGGCGCGTCATCCCCTGGCTCACCGCCACGTCGCGGATCGCCTCGGCGGGGCTGCGTTCGAGCGCCAGCGCCTGGACCTCCGGCGTCACCTTCATCACCTCGTACAAGCCCACGCGGCCGCGGTAGCCGCTACCGCCGCAGCGCCGGCAGCCCACCGGCTCGTAGGCCTCGAGCTCCATGCGCGCGCGGTAGCCGTTCTCCTGCAGCGCCTTGGCGGGGATGATCGTGCGCTTCTTGCAGTGCGGGCACAGCATGCGCGCGAGCCGCTGGGCGACCACGCAGTCGAGCGCCGAGGCCACCAGGAACGGCTCCACCCCCATCTCGATCAGCCGCGTGATCGCCGAGGGCGCGTCGTTGGTGTGCAGCGTCGAGAGCACCAGGTGGCCGGTCAGCGCCGACTCCACCGCGATCTGCGCGGTCTCGCGGTCGCGGATCTCGCCGACCATGATGATGTCGGGGTCCGCCCTCACCATCGCGCGCAGCCCCGCGGCGAAGCTCAGCCCCACCTTGGGCGCGACCTGCACCTGCGTGAGACCGGCCATTTCGTACTCCACCGGGTCCTCCACCGTGATGATGTTCTTCTCCGGCGTGTTCAGCAGCTGCAACGCCGCGTACAGCGTGGTGGACTTGCCCGAGCCGGTGGGCCCGGTCACCAGCACCGCGCCGTGCGTCTCGCGGCAGGCGCGTTCGAAGCGCTCGCGCTCGGCCTCGGCCATGCCGAGCTTGTCGAGCTCCACCACCACGCTCTCCTTGTCGAGCACGCGCATCACCACGCCCTCGCCGTGCACGCTGGGCAGCGTGACCACGCGCAGGTCCACGTGGCGGCCGTCCACCACCAGGCCCACGCGGCCGTCCTGCGGCAGGCGCTTCTCGGCGATGTTGAGCTCGGCCATGATCTTGATGCGCGAGATCACGCCGGCGGACATGCGCCGCTGCACGTTGGTGACGTCCTGCAGCACGCCGTCCACACGGAAGCGCACGCGCAGTTCGCGCCCGTCCGGCACCAGGTGGACGTCGGAGGCGCCGCGCTCGATCGCCTGCGCCACGATCTGGTTGACCAGCTTGATGACCGGCGCGTCTTCGGAGGTCTCGTGCAGCGCGACGACCTCCGCGCCCTCCTCCTCCGCCTCCTCGATGATGCCGGCCTCGCCGACCACGTCTTCGAGGCGGTCCAGGCGCGAGATCAGGTTGGCGACGTCGTCCGGCGGCGCCACCGCCACGCGGATCTCGTAGCCGGTCATGATCGCGATGTCGTCCACCGCGAGCACGTTGGAGGGGTCGGCCATCGCCACCAGCAGCGTGCGCTTGTCGGCGAACGCCACCGGCACCGTCTGGTAGCGCTTGGCCACAGTGGTGCTGATCAGGTTGGCGGCGCTCATGTCGACCTGGAACACGCCGAGGTCGAGGTGCTCCAGGCCGTAGCGCTCGGCCAGCGCGCGCGCGAGCGCGTCCTGGGTGAGCGCACCGGCGTCCAGCAGCACCCGCTCGGGCGTGGTGCCGGAGTTGCGCGAGCTGTCGATCGCGTCCTCCACCTGCTTGCGCGTCGCGAGCCCCATCTCGACGATCACGTCGGTCAGGAAGCGCTGCGAGGAGCCCTGCTGGGAGGGCTTGGTGATGCCGGTGAAGGACGGCGGGGCCTCCTCGGCTTCGCCCGCCTGCTGGGGCTCGTAGTACTCGCCCTGCTCGAGCGTCGCCTCCTCGCCGAGCGAGGCCACTTCATCGAAGTCGGACTCGAGCCCGAAGTGCTCCCCGTCGACGCCCGGCAGGCCCGCGTCGTGGTGGGCCTCCGCGAGGCCCCCGCGCTCGACCGAGATGACCGGCTCGCCGCCGTCGCCGGGCTCGCCGTCGATGCCGAAGATCGCGTGCAGGTCCGGACCGGCCTGCTGGGGCAGCTCGCTCATCGCCCGCCTGCCCCCCGTCCGGGGGGATGCGCCGCCACGGGGCGCGCACCCGCGCAGGCGCGCCCGGCCCGCCGCGCGCCGCTCCTAGGCGCGGGCGGCGCTGCGCATGAGCTCCAGCGGCGGGCGCATGCCGGTCCACAGCTCGAAGCTGAGCGCCCCCTGGGCGACCAGCACTTCGAGCCCGTCGACGGTGCGCGCGCCACGCTCCCGTGCGGCAGCGAGCAGCTGCGTGGTTCCCGAGCTATAGACCAAGTCGACGACATTTGCGTACTCCCCGACTTGATCGAGTGTCATTCCCAGTTGGTTGAGCGGGAGATCGTGACTGGCCGAGCGTTCTACGCGATCGGGCGCGTGCAGCCCCACCGAGGTGCAGTTGACGAGCAGCTCGGCGGGCTCGGGCGCGTCCACCGCGCGCACCCCGAGCTCGTCGGCGAGCGCCCGCGCGCGCTCGCGCGTGCGGTTCCAGATCGCCACCTCGGCGCCGCTCTCGCGCAGCGCCCACACCGCCGCGCGCGCGCTGCCGCCGGCGCCCAGCACGAGCGCGCGCGGGCGGGCCGGCAGCTCGCCCAGGCCGCCGAGCGCGGCCAGCAGGCCGGGGGCGTCGGTGTTCTCGGCCGCGATCGTGCCGTCGCGCGCGAACGTGAGCGTGTTGGCCGCGCCGATCTCGCTGGCCGCGCGCGAGCTGGAGTCGGCCAGCGCCAGCGCGGCCCGCTTGTGCGGGATCGTCACGTTGGCGCCCGCGAAGCCCACCAGATGCAGCGCGCGCACGGTCTCCTCGAACAGGGCCGGCGGCACCGGCAGCCGCTGGTAGTGCCAGTCGTGCAGACCCACCGCGGCGAGCGCCGCGTTGTGCATCGCGGGCGAGCGGCTGTGCGCGACCGGCCAGCCGAGCACGCCGACCCTGACGCGCACGCCCCCTCCGGGGGTGCAGGCGGGCTGGCGTCGCGTCATCTGCGCTTCTTGCACTTCGGCGGGTGCCCGCCGTTGCGCGCCTGCGCTTCGCGATAGGCGGCGGCGTCCGCTTCGAACTGCTCCTGCGTGTCCGAGAACGCCATCTCGCCGCAGCCGTCGGCTCCGGCCACGTAGTAGAGGTAGGCCACGTGCGCGGGGTGCGCCGCCGCTTCGATCGAGGCCTGTCCGGGGTTGGAGATCGGCGTGGGCGGCAGCCCAAGGTGCGTGCGCGTGTTGTAGGGCGAGTCGATGTGCAGCTGCGCTTCGTCGAGTTCCCTGGTGTAGGTGGGGACGTTGCGCTCGAGCTCCACCGCGTAGTAGATGGTGGCGTCGATCCCCAGCGGCATGCCTGCGCTCAGGCGGTTGTAGATCACCGCCGCGATCTTCGCGCGGTCGCCCGGGATCACGGCCTCGCGCTCGACCATCGAGGCCACCGTCAGCAGCTGGTAGGGGGTCACGTGCAGCCTGCGCGCGGCCGCGATCTGCGCCGTGCCGAAGTGTTCGTGGAAGGCGATCAGCTGCTCTTCCACGAGCTTGTCCACCGGCGCGTCGCGGTCCATGTCGTAGGTGTCCGGGAACAGGAAGCCTTCGAGGTCGGGGGTGCGCGCCGGCGCCCCGTAGGCCGAGGGCTTCAGCAGCGGCGAGCTGCGCGCGGCGCGCCGGTAGTCGCCCTTGAGGCCGGCCGCCGCGGCGATCTGGGCGATCTGCAGCCGCGTCTTGCCCTCGGGGATCAGCACCTTCACGACGGGCGCAGCGGGTGGCGCTTCCGCGCGCTTGCCGTCGTGGGCGCGCAGCACCACGATCACCGCCACCGCCACCGCCGCCAGCGCCACCACCGCCGCCAGCCGCGCCAGCCAGGGGTGGCGCCGCCGCGGCGCGGGCGGCGGCGGGTCCTCAGCAGGAGCGGGCGGCTCCTCGGCGGGCGCCGGCGCTTCCGCCGCAGGGGCGGGCGGCTCGGCCACATGCGCGGGCGCTTCCTCCGCGGGCGCCGGCGGCTCGGCCACATGCGCGGGCGCTTCCTCCGCGGGAGCGGGCGCTTCGACGAAGGTCGGCTGGTCGAGCTCGGCGCGGGGCTGGGGCGGGGCCTGCGTGCGAGGCGTGGCGGCGGGGGGCACCTCGGGCGCGCCGCCGACGCGCTTGCGTTCGCGCTCGAGCCGGTCGCGCTCGCGTTCGGCCGGGGTGCGTTCTCGCCCTGGTCGTGATCTGTTGGCGCGCGGCAAGGCCGGTAACCCTAACGCTCGCCGTGCGCGGCGAGCCAGCTCTGGAGCAGGTGGGCGGCGGCGCGGGCGTCCTCGCCGGCGCCGGCGCTGCGGGCACCGGGCGTGCGCTGGGCGAGGCGGGTGGTGAAGCGCTCGTCGTGGAGCTCGAGCGGGATGCCGTGGAGCCGGCGCTGGAGCTCCTGCGCGAAGCGTCTGGTCTCGCGCGTCTGCTCGGTGTCGCGGCCCTGCAGCGAGAGCGGCAGCCCGACGACGACGCGCTCGACGTGGTGCTCGCGCACGAGCTCACCGAGCCGGGCGAAGCCCCTCTTGGTGGACGGCCTGAGCACGGTCTCGATGGGCGTGGCGATGGTGCCGGTGGGGTCGCTGAGGGCGCAGCCGCAGCGGGCGCTGCCGTAGTCGAGCGCGAGCACGCGCATCCGCCTCAGGCCTCCGCGGCGAGCAGCGCCTCCTCGACGGCGGCGCGCCCGGCGTCGAGCGCGTCGCCGAGGCGCTCGGGATCGCGCCCGCCGGCCTGGGCGACGGTGTCGCGCCCGCCGCCGCCGCCGCCGACGACGGCTGCGGCGGCCTTGACGACGGCTCCGGCCTTGACGCCGCGCCGGACGAGCTCGGGGGCGACGCCGGCGGCGAGGTGCACGCGCCCGTCGGCGACGGCGCCGAGCAGGACGGCGGCGCCGGGGAGGCGACCCCTGACGCGGTCGAGCACGTCCATCAGCGCCTTGGCGTCGGGCGCGGGCACGCTGGCGGTGAGCACGCTGGCGCCGTCGAGCTGGGTGGCGGTGGCGATGAGCGCGTCGAGGTCGAGCTGAGCGGCCGGGCCGCCCGCGCCGCCGCCCTGCTTGAGCTGCTTCTCGAGCTGCTTTCGCTCCCGCAGCAGCGCGGACAGCGCCTGCGGCGCGCCCTCGGGGCCGGTGCGCAGCTGCGCGGTGAGCTCGCCGAGCAGGCGGTCGTGGGCGAGCAGCAGCTCGGCGGCGGCGGCGCCGGTGACGGCCTCGATGCGGCGCACGTTGGCGGAGCTGGAGGTCTCGTGCAGGATGCGAAAGACGCCGATCTCGGCGGTGGAGCGCACGTGCGTGCCGCCGCATAGCTCGCGCGAGTACTCGCCTTCGCCGATCTCGACCATGCGCACCACCTCGCCGTACTTCTCGCCGAACAGGGCCATGGCGCCGAGCCGCTTGGCCTCGTCGAGCGTGGTGGTGAGGGCGCGCACGGGCTCGGCGCGGGCGATCCAGTGGTTGACGCGCTCCTCGACGTCGCGCAGCTCCTCGGCGCTGAGCGCGTGGCCGTGGCTGAAGTCGAAGCGCAGCTTGTCGGGGCCGACGTAGGAGCCGGCCTGGCGCACGTGGCTGCCGAGGCGCTCGCGCAGCGCGGCCTGCAGCAGGTGGGTGGCGGTGTGGTTGCACTCGGTGCGGTGGCGGGTGAGGTGGTCGACGCGCGCAAGCACCTGCTCGCCGACCTCGAGCTCGCCGGCCTCGACGACCACCTCGGGCACGCGGTCCTGACCGATCGTGAGCACGTCCTCGACGCGGGCGCGGCAGTCGCCGTGACCGCATTCGATCGTGCCTACGTCCGAGACCTGCCCGCCGCCGGCGGCGTAGAAGGGCGACTCGGCGAGCTTGACGAGCAGCCGGCGGGGGCGGCCGCCATCGTGCTCGGCGCCGCCGCCGTTGGCCCCGCCGCCGTTGGCCCTGCCGCCGGCGTGGCCCCCGCCGCCGTTGGCCCCGTCGCCGCGATTGTCGAGCTCGCGCACGGCGAGCACGGTGGTGGGCTGCACCTCGGTCTCATAGCCGGTGAAGCGGGTGGGGGCGCCGCCGTCGAGGGCGTGCTGGCCGCCGAGGGCGCGCGCGGCGCCGGCGGCGGCGCCGGCGCGCCCGCGCTGGCGCTGCTGGCCCATCAGCTGCTCGAAGTCGCCCTCGATCTCGATGCCCTCCTCGGCGAGCAGCTCCCTGGTCATCTCGTAGGGGAAGCCGTGCGTGTCGTGCAGCGCGAAGACGTCGGCGGCGGCGACGGCGGAGCTGCCGTCGGCGCGCGCGCGTTCGACGTGCTGGCGCAGCATGGCCATGCCCTGGGCGAGCGTGCGCGAGAAGCCCTCCTCCTCGGAGGCGAGCCACATATCGGTGATCTCGGCGTGCTCGGCGAGCTCGGGGTAGGCGCGGGCCATCAGCTGGCGCACGCGCGCGGCGTAGCGGACGAGGAAGCCGGGGGCGAGCTCGAGCGCGAGCCCCTGCTGGATGGCGCGGCGCATGACGCGGCGCAGCACGTAGCCACGGTCCTCGTTGGAGGGCACGACGCCGTCGGCGGTGAGGAAGGCGGCGGCGCGGGCGTGGTCGGCGAGGATGCGCAGCGCGCGGTCGGTGTCGAAGCCTTCGCCGTAGGAGCGCCCGGAGAGCTCCTCGCCGAGCTCGATCAGCGGCTTGAACTGGTCGGTGTCGAACACGGAGTCCTTGCGCTGGAGGATGGCGGCCAGGCGGTTGAGGCCGAGGCCGGTGTCGATGTTGCGGGCGGGCAGCGGCTTGAGCACGGTGCCCGGCTCGTCCGCCGCGGCCTCCTGGTGGTACTGCATGAACACGAGGTTCCAGTACTCGAGGAAACGCTCGTTCTCGCCGCCGGGGAGGTCCTCGGGCGTGCCGTGCTCGAGGCCGCGATCGACGTAGAGCTCCGAGCACGGCCCGCAGGGGCCGGTGGGCCCGGCCTGCCAGAAGTTCTCGGCGCGGGGACAGCGCACGATCCGCTCGGGCGGCAGCCCGAGCTCGCGCCACAGCTCGATGGCCTCCTCGTCGGGACCGAGCGCGAGCCCGTCGTCGCCTGCGAACACCGTGACCCAGATGTGCTCGGCGGCGAAGCCGAAGACCTGCGTGGAGAGCTCCCAGGCGAAGGCGATGGCGTCGCGCTTGAAGTAGTCGCCGAAGCTGAAGTTGCCGAGCATCTCGAAGAAGGTGAGGTGCCGCGCGGTGTTGCCGACGTTGTCGATGTCGACGGTCCTGAACACCTTCTGGCAGTCGGTGAGACGCGGCGCGGGCGGGGTCTCCAGGCCGAGGAAGTAGGGCTTGAGCGGGTGCATGCCGGCGACGGTGAACAGCGCGGAGGGGTCGTGCGCGGAGGGCACGAGCGAGGCGGAGGGAACGCGCGTGTGCCCGCGCTGCTCGAAGAAGCGCAGGTAGCGCTCGCGGATCTCGTCGGTGGTCATTCTTGTTTAAATATTAAGGGGGGCGAGCGAGCGGGCGGCACCGGCGGCGCACCCTAGGCCGATACGGGGCGGGTGTGTGCGAGCAGGGCGCCGCCCGGCACCGGGAGTGGCGCTTTCAGGCGATGGTGCCGTAGCCCACGATGAGCTCGCCGGCGTACAGGCAGGCGCCCTGCCCTGGGGCTGTGCGCTCGGCGGGCCGCAGCAGCTCGACGGCGAGGCGCTGGTGGCGCCCGGCGGGCGGGGCGTCGGGGAGCCGGCAGGGGTGCAGCGTGCCGTGGGCGCGCAGGCGCACGCCGTCGACGCGCGAGCCGTGGCGGTGCAGCGTGGCGGCGCGCACGCTGACCTGGTGGGCGAGCAGCTGCGAGCGGGGGCCGGCGGTGACGGTGTTGGCGCGCGCGTCGGTGGCGAGCACGTACAGCGGCGCGGGGCCGGCGACGCGCAGGCCGCGGCGCTGCCCGACGGTGTAGGCGTGCGCGCCGGCGTGCTGGCCGATGACGGCGCCGGCGGGGTCGAGCACCGCTCCGGGCTGCTCGTGCAGGCCGGCGTGGCGGCGCAGGAAGTCGCGCTGGCGGGTGCCGGCGAGGAAGCACAGGTCCTGGGAGTCGCGCTTGCGGGCGACGGCGAGCCCGGCCTGCTCGGCGAGCGCGCGCACCTGCTGCTTGCGCATCGCGCCGAGCGGGAAGCGCAGGCGGGCGAGCGAGGAGGGCGCGAGCGCGCACAGCACGTAGCTCTGGTCCTTGCGCTCGTCGAGCGCGGTCCTGAGCAGCGGCTCGGCGGCCGGCGGCTCGGCGCCCGGCGCAGGCGCTTCGCCCGGCGGGCTGTCGCTGCGCAGGTCCCCGCGCTCGCCGTCGCGGGCGCGGCTGACGCGCGCGTAGTGGCCGGTGGCGAGCGTGCGCGCGCCGAGCCGGTCGGCGAGCTCGAGCATGGCGTCGAGGCGCACGCTGCCGTTGCAGCGGATGCAGGGGTTGGGGGTGAGGCCGGCGGCGTGCTCGGCGAGCCAGTGCTCGACGACGCCGGCGCGGAACTCGGCGCGCAGGTCGATGGAGAAGTGGGGGATGCCGAGCCCGTGGGCGAGCGTGCGGGCGCTGCGGACGGCCTGGGCGGAGCAGCAGCTGAGCTCGCCGTCGTTCTCCGCGTCGGACCACAGCTCGAGCGTGACGCCGACGACCGCGCGCCCCTCGCGCGCGAGCAGCAGCGCGGCGACGGCGCTGTCGACGCCGCCGCTCATCGCGACGAGCGTGCGCTGTGGCGCGAGCGGCAGCGGCGCGACGGCCCGCGCGGCGGCTCCGAGCGCGCGGTGCAGCGCGTCGGCGGCGAGCTCGCCGGCGTGCTGCTTGGCGGCGGAGAGGCCGCCGAGCTCGGCGGCGATCTCCTGCGCTCCGACGCGCGCGGCCTCGAGCAGCGGGGCTCCGCGCACGAGCGCGACGGCGGCGCTGCCGGCGGCGGCTGCGGCGCCGCAGCCGCTGGCGTCGAAGCCGGCGTCGTGGATGCGCCCGTCGGCGCTGCCTGGCTCGAGCGCGATCGAGATGCGCACGAGGTCGCCGCAGGCGGCGCCGCCGGCGGCGCCGGTGAAGGCGCCGGGGGGCGTGTGGCCGCGGCCGAGCGGCGAGTGCAGGTGGCTTTGGAAGCGCTCGGGGTCGCGGCTCACCCGAGCGAGTGTAGGGCGGCGCCGGTGAGCAGGGTCAGGAGCCGGGCGTGGCCTGGCGCGCTTCGGCGATCGCCTGGTCGATGGCGAAGGCGTCCTGCACGCCGGTCAGCACGATCACCTGTCCGCGCTTGTTGATGACGAACAGGGTGGGCGTGGCGTAGACCTGCACGCCGCGGGTGATCGAGCCGAACCGCGCGACCTGCGCGGAGCTGGCTTCGTGCACGGCGACGCCGCCGTGCGCGGCCTGGCGCACCTGCTGCACGGCCTGGTGCAGGATCGCGTCGTCGGTGCCGTGCGGGTTCCAGAACAGCAGCAGCACGATCTGCCCCTTGGCGAGCTCGGCTTCGACGGCGTGCTGGCCGGCGGTGAGCGCGCCGGCGGCGGAGCCGGCGTGCGCGCCGGAGGCGGCGCCGTGGTGGGGGGCGGCCTTGGCGCTCGCGCCGCTGTGGGAGCCGGCGCTGGCGCTGCGGGAGCCGGCGGCGGGCTTGGCGGCGCGCGTGCTGGGCTGCGCGGCGGCGCCGGCGTGGGCGGCGTGCGTGGGGGCGTGCGCCGGCTTGGCCTTGGCGGCGCGCGGGCTGTGGCGTGTGGAGTGTCGAGCGTGGACGCCCGCGGGGGCGCTGCGCGCGGCGCTCGTGTGGGAGGCGCTCTTGTGCGCGGCGCCGGAGGAGCGCGCGTGCGCGGCTGCGGCGGAGCCGCTGGCGTGGTGCGCGGGCGCGCTGGTGGTGGGCTGCGTGGTGACGGTTACGGTGGGCGTTGGAGGCGCGGCGGTGGTGGAGGCGCTGGGCGAGCTGGAGTGGCCCTGGAGCGCGAACAGCCACACGCCGGCGAGCAGCACCACGGCCACGAGCGCGATCTGAAATGGACGTGAGAGCTGCGCCATCGCCCATGTTTCGGCATCTGCGAGCGAGAAGTTGAACGGCGGTTTTGGCCTTGGACGCTTCTGGGCGGGCGCCGGGGGGGGGGGCCCGCCGCCGGGGAGGCTAGAGCGCGTGCTGGCCGCGCAGCACGGCGTGCACGACGGCGTCGGCGGCGAGCGACTGCTGGGAGCCGGCCTGCATGTCCTTGAGCACGGTCTCGCCGGCGCCGACGATCGCGACGTAGCGCGCGCGCAGCGCGTCGGCGTGGCCGAGCTGGCCTTTGAGCGAGCGCCCGCCCATGTCCATCTGCGCCGACAGGCCGGCCGAGCGCGCCTCGTTGAGGAGCGCGAAGGCGCCGGCGCGCACGGCTGGGTCCTCGTGTGCGCAGGCGACGAACAGCTCGACGGGCGCGGGGACGAGGGCGTGTGCGTCGTCGTGGGCGGTGCCGGCCTCGGCGAGCATCATCCGCTCGACGCCGGCGGCCCAGCCGATTCCGGGCGTGGCGGGGCCGCCGAGCTCGCGCACGAGGCCGTCGTAGCGTCCGCCTCCGCCAACGCCGCTCTGGGCGCCGAGCGCGTCGGAGGTGAACTCGAAGACGGTGCGGGTGTAGTAGTCGAGGCCGCGCACGAGCGTGGGGTCGAGCTCGTAGGCGACGCCGGCGGCGTCGAGCAGCGCGCGCACCTGCGCGAAGTGCTCGGCGTCGTCCGCTTCGAGCTGGTCGAGCAGCAGCGGCGCGCTGCGCATGACGGCCTGGGTGCCGGGATGGTCGCTGTCGAAGGCGCGCAGCGGGTTGAGCTCGATGCGCTGGCGCACGTCCTCGGAGAGCTCGTCTTGGTGCGCGCGCAGATGCGCCTGCAGGCGTTCGCGGTACTCGAGCCTGCTGTGCGGGCTGCCGAGGCTTGCCAGGCGCAGGCGCAGACCGCGCACGCCGCTCTGCGCGAGCAGCGCGGCGAGGAGCGCGATCAGCTCGGCGTCGAGCGCGGGGTCCTCGGAGCCGATCGCCTCCGCCCCCACCTGCCAGAACTGCCGGTAGCGGCCGGCCTGGGCGCGCTCGTGGCGGTAGAAGCTGGAGAGGTACCAGAGCTTCACGGGCTGGCGGCGCTTGTGCATGCCGTGCTCGACGTAGGCGCGGCAGACGGGCGCGGTGCCCTCGGGGCGCAGCGTGAGCGAGCGCCCGCCCTGGTCCTCGAAGGTGAACATCTCCTTGCGCACGATGTCGGTGGAGGCGCCGACGCCGCGCGCGAACAGCTCGGTGGCCTCGAAGGTGGGGGTCTCGATGCGTTCGTAGCCGGCGGCCTCGAGCATCGAGCGCGCGCGCGCCTCGAGCGCGCTGCGGCGCGCGGCCTGCTCGCCGAGCACGTCGAAGGTGCCGCGCGGCGCTTTGAGCTTGGCGGCGCTCAACGCGGGGCGGCGGAGGAGCGCTCGGCGGCGGGCGCGAGCCGCTGGCGAACGTCGCTGAGGAACGGGTTGGTGTCGCGCTCGCGGGCGAGCGTGGTGAGGCCCATGTGCCCCGGATAGACGACGGTGTCGCCGGGGTAGTGGCGCAGCAGCGTCTCGATCGAGCGCTCGAGCGTGGGCCAGTCGCCGCCGGGCAGGTCGACGCGGCCGACGGACCCCTGGAAGAGCACGTCGCCGGAGAGCAGCGCGCCGGGCAGCGCGTAGGTGAGGTGCCCGGGGCTGTGGCCGGGGGTGAAGAGCACCTCGATCTCCAGGCCGGCGAGGCTGAGACGCTCGCCGCCGGCGAGCGTGTGCTCGGCCTCGTAGCTGTCGAACGGGCCGAAGCCGGGCGGCACCCATTTCATGACGTCGGACAGCAGCGGACGCTCGATCTGCGGCACGTAGACCTCGGCGCCGGTGGCGCGCGCGAGCGGCGCGACGGCGCCGATGTGGTCGAAGTGGCAGTGCGTGATGAGGATCGCCTCGACCTGCACGCCGAGCTGCTCGATCGCGCGCTGCAGGCGCTCGGGCTCGTCGCCGGGGTCGACCAGCAACGCGCTGGCGGCGTCGCCGGCGGCGCGCACGACGTACGCGTTCTCCTGGACCGGCCCGACGGTGAAGGAGCGTACGTCGGGGGCGTTCACGGCGTGCTGGCCCCGCGCCCGGCCTGCTTGCGCATCCGCCGCTCGTAGACGAACTTGTCGGTGTAGTAGCTGACGGGCGTGTACAGCGCGACGGCGAACGGGAAGAACTTGATGCCGGCTTCGGCGCGGTGCAGCGCGAGCGCGAAGATCGCGAGGAAGGCGATGGCGGCGACCATCGCCTTGAGGAAGGCGCTGCCCCAGGTGGGCTTGCGGTCGCGTCGGTCGAGCTTGCGTTCGCGTTCGCGTGCGATCTTGCGCTGGTCGCCGCTCTTCTCGGCGTCGGTGGGCTTGCGCCCGGTGCGCCCGCGCGCCTCGACCACGCCGGCGGCGTTGCCGCGGTGCTTGGTCTGCCGTTTGCGCCTGGTCTGTGCCATCTCGCCTCAGCAGCGTAGTGCGTTCTCGATCACGTGGCGAGCGGGATCGAAGCCGGGCATCGGCAGGTCGGCGGGGAAGCCGGCGAGCGCGGCGGCGGGTGCGAGCCCGACGAGCTCTGCGCCGGCGAGGGGAGCGCGCGCGCGCACGGCCTCGGCGACGCGCGCGAGCGGCAGCTCGAGCGGGCGCTCGACGTTCATGGACACCTGCGCGACGCCGCCGGCGAGCTCGACGGCGATGGCGCGCAGCCCCGGCAGGCCGTCGGCTCCTCCCTCGCGGATCTCTGCGGCGATCTGGGTCGCCTGCGCGATGCCGGCGGGCGGCGCGAGCTGCAGGTTGAAGGCGACGAGCGGCTCGCGCGCAGCCACCAGCGTGGCGCCGGCGCTGGCGTGCGCGCGCGGCGGCCCGAAGTCGGGTGCGAGCGGCTGCTCGCGGTCGGCCATGCGCGCGGCCAGCCCGGCTGCGCCGCCGCGGCGCAGCTCGGCGCGCGAGCGGACGCGCCCGTCCTCGCCGGCGGTCAGCTCGCCGTAGAGGAAGACCGGCACTGCGAGCTCCTCTCCGATGCGCTCGCCGAGCACGAGCGCGCAGGCGCAGGCGAGACCGCGGTCCTGCGGGCGCAGGTAGACCAGCGGCGCGACGTCGAGCGCGCCGACGTGGGGGTGCTGCCCGCTCTCCCCCGCCGCGCCGGCGGCCCTGCCGGTCACGTCGATCCGCTCGACGGCGACGCGCGCCCCGGCGAGCAGCGCATCGACGAGCGCATCGCCCGGCCCGGCGAGCGTGTAGACGGTGCGGTGGTGGTCGCGGTCGCTGTGGACGTCCAGCAGCCGCACGCCGGCCTCGCCGCTCGCCCCCCCGCGGCCGGCCTCGCCGCCGCCCGCCCCGCCGTCGCCCGTGCCGGCGCCGCTCGCGCGGGCGCCGCCGTGCGCACCTGCGAAGCCCTCGGCGATCGCCGCGATCGTGCGCTCGTCGCGCCCCTCGGAGACGTTGGGCACCGCCAGCAGCGTGGAGGCCATCGCGCCAGCAGGCTAACGACGCAGCGCAGCAAACGACCGCGGGGCATGCGACGAGCCGCCGCGATCGCGCCCGGCCGCCGACCACCGCTCCCGCCGGCGTGGTGCGGCTAGACTCCAGCGCGATCCGGGCCGGAGTAGCTCAGCTGGTTAGAGCAGCGGAATCATAATCCGCGTGTCGGGGGTTCGAGTCCCTCCTCCGGCATCGCACTATTTGTCCCGAATCCCGCATGGATAGTGGAGATTAGGGCCGTTCGGGGATGATCGTTGGAACGTCAACGAACGTCAACGAACGTCCACTATCCCGGCAAATGTGTCCAACGGCGTGTCCAACGTGTGATACCTTGGCACGCGGAATGGCCGACTACACGCGCACCAAAACCCCCGGCGTCTACGTCCGTCACGAGCTCGCGTGTCCCGCGTCGAATCGCCAGGATGCCCGGTGCCGTTGCAAGCCGTCCTACCGGGCGCGCAGGCGCGATCTAGGCTGGTCCGAAACCTTCAAGTCCAAAGACCAAGCGATCGAGTGGAAGTCGTCCGCAGCCGCCCGTGCGGCCGTGGTCAAGGAGGCGAAGGACGCTCCGACGTTTGGCGTCGTCGCTCGTGAATGGTGGGATGGCGTCGAGTCAGGCGCCGTCAGTAAGCGCAAGGGCCGCAAGGGGCAGGGCTATTCAGACACGACGCTCGCCGGCTACAGGCGATCCCTGTTCAACACGCTGTTGCCCGAGTTCGAGGACGAGCCAGCGGCCGGGCTGGACGAATCGCGTTGGCAAACGTGGATCGACCGGGAATCCCGCAACGGGCTTTCACGATCGCGGCTCGCCAACCATCTAGCCGTCGTGTCGGCCATCTACGGGTGGGCGTCGCGCCCTACCCGGCGTATCGTGCCGCGCAACCCAACGGTGGCCGTCGAGTTGCCACCGAACGACGAGACGCCGCGCGAACGGGTTGCGAATCGCCATGAAGCAGCGCAACTACTCGATGCGCTGGCGCCCGATGATCGGGTGCCTTACGCGCTGGCGTTCTACGCCGGCCTGCGACGTTCGGAGATACACCGTTTGACGTGGGATGACGTAGACCTTGATTCGCTGTCGTTGGTGGTTCGCCGCGCCAAGAGCGAGGCCGGCACCGAACGACGCATCCCCATCGCCGAGCCGTTGAAGCCGATCCTCGAGTCCGCCCGCGAACGGCAACCCGCGTCACGCAAGCGCGTGTGTTCACGGTCGGTAATGGCCGGCAAGCTGTCCGAAGCCGCACACAAGGCGTGGGGATGGAAGCGCCAGCCACCCGAGAAGGGCAAGGCGCGCAAGAAGGGCGAACCGGGCGAATGGATACCGGCCGTCAAGCAGCCGCTTGAGCCGATCGGCCTGCATGAGTGCCGGCACACCTACGCATCGCTGTTGGTGGCTGCGCACTACACGCTCAAGGAGGTCATGGACTACATGGGCCACGCCGACCTCACGACCACCAGCCGCTACGTGAAGCGCCTGCCGCAGCCGAGCGAAGATAACCCAGCCGATCGGCTGAACGCCTACCTCGCGGCTGCCTAGCCGATCGGGGCGCGGGAGTGCTCCTTGGCCCAACGTTCAAGCTCGGACGGCGCCACTAGCCGAAGCTGACCAACCGCGACGATCCGAACGTTGGGTTGGACGTGGCGCTCGAACGTGCGGAGGCTCATGCCGAGGCTGTCGGCTGCCTCCTGTCGCGTCAGTAGCGTGCGGTGGACGGGGCGACGGCCGGATGCTTCCTCATGGCCGCGTTGTCCGCGGCCTGCTGACGTACTACGTGCGCTAGGCATACCTCCGTTTGGTCGTGGGTGTTGGCGGCGCGCTGTTGAAAGTTGTGGCCGGTTGGGTAGGTGAAAGCCGGGAGCCTGGACCCGAGTGGAAACCTCCCAACCGACCTGCCGGCGTTAGGCGCGGGACAATGAGACCAACGTTCCAGGCGTTTCCCGCACCAGGGCACTATCCGGCTTACCCCTCACGTCACGGACCTTGCCGTGACGAAAGTCCTTTCGCTCAACGGCGCCCGGCTGGTGGGCCGGCGCCTAGTGGTCTACATCGGGGATCGACATAGCGACGGAAGAACGGCTGCTGCACTGTCGTCCGTGAACGGGGATCGTCGGTGCCACCGGGACGCCCCGATCGCTAGTCACATGCAGCAAACTCCGTACGGCGATCGTCGTCTAGGCGGGTAGCCCGGCCGCACTAAACGGCCGGGCGTGTTCGAGTGGCCCAGGTCGTCTAAAACGACCCTTAGAACGGGGATCGGTCGGCTAGATCGACCTTTCCCCTTTTGTAGTTAGTGACACGTCACGACATCGCCCGGAAAACGGGGCTGCTCTAGACGACGTGACACGTCACGACATCGGACCCCAATCGGTGTCCCGCTTGCGTTCCCGATACTGCCGTTTCCGTCGCGCCGAGGATGAGTCTTTCGGCTCCCAAGCGTCCCATTTGAGGAAACGCACACCGAAGCGATCACCCTTGTATCTGCCACCGAGCCGTTTCAGCAACCCCTTGGCAGCCGCCGAGTCCACCACTTCGTTGACCTGCTCGCCCGTCGCCCCGGAAAGCTCCGCGATCGACCGGAGGGATACCGTGACCGTTCCTTGCTTCGTGGGCCGGCGACCTCCCGATAGCGCCGCGCGCTTGGCTTCCCACAGGATCACGAGGAAAACCGCGACCCCGGCAGAGCCAAACTCACTGACCAAAGCGCGGATGCTGTCCTGTAGGAAAAAAGCGATGTCGAGGTCCGACGTGACGCGCGGCGTCCTTTTGGCCGGCATCGTTCACCGCGTTGGTTCTGCCCGCGCCGTGGCGATCTCCGCTTCACACAACGCCACACGATCGTCCCTGCCGGCCGCTCGCTGTTCGTCGCGCTCGACTTCCAGAGCGTCGATGTATTCACGTTGCTGTTGGGCCGTTCGCGGCTGCGGAAGGTCGGGAGGGTCGAACAACCCGCCCGACCGGGCGACGCCCGTGCCGATGACGCCGTTGACGCTTTCACCTGCGCCAGTACGTCCAAGATGACCGACTGCTAGTCGTGGTTGAGATCTCATCGCTGATTCCTTGGGTTGTGGGCTGAATGGGTTGCCGTCGCTCTGGCGATCTCGACATCACATTCCTGGGCCTTGCCGAGCTTGCCTTCTTTCACATAGACATCGCGCTCACGTTCAAGAGATGCCACGTATTCCTCCACCTGTTTGTCGGTTCGCTGGCGTGGTGGTGGCGGTGGTGATCCCGCAGTCAGATAGCCACCCGCGACCGCCGTTCTGGTCGGCGACGGCTCCGCGACCGGCTCCGCCTCCAGGCGTTGAAGCTCGGCGTCGCATGCTTGGACGCCGCCAGCGTTGCCGTCGCGCTCGTATTCGGCCTTCTCCGCTTCGATGCTTGCCCGTTGTTCGGCAAGCTGTTTCGGGGTCCGTGGTCCGTACAACGAACCGGGCCGGGCGCCCGCGTCATCTGCACGAACGCGGGTAGCGTCAGCATCGAAGCCGGCGATGTCCTCGCGTGCGGCGGCGATCAGGTCAGTGTCAGCGCTTGTCAGTGCCATTATTCATCCTCGCTCGTGTCGCGGCGATCTCCTCATCGCACGCGGCAACGCCCGCAGCGTTGCCGACACGTTTGTACTGCTCGCGCTCCGCTTGAACGGATGCGAGATAGTCGTTGAACTCGGCGGCCGGTTGGGTCGCCGCCATTCGCGCCCGCGTCGGGTAGCCGGACGCCACGTCAGCATCAGCCAGCGGGCGTCCGTCCGGTCCTTCGACCATCGGCACCACGTCGCCGTTGTCGATCATGCGATGTTCGTCCACGTCGGTCCTTTCGTCGTCGTGAGTCGTCGGGATTCGGTCCTACGGCGCGACCGGCACGAACCCAGGCCGCGAACTTCACGATTAGCGCCCCACAAACGCCGCGTGCGGCCATCCGATGCCCGACCCTTCACCATCGGCGTCCTGGGGCATCCTTCGGCGCAAATCGGCCCTATTCGGGAGGCGAAGCGCGTGTATTCGATCACGTACACGTGTATGCGGGAGCGATCTGGGAGCGATTTCAAGCCCTCAACGACGTGACATCGTGGTTCGGGTCACGTTGACAACCGCATGGTTGTCGCGTTCGGTGGAGTTCCACTCGCGTAGTGAGTGCCTCAAAAACACGCGAAAAACGGGAGATTTTTCGTGTTGACCTAGCCGGGTGATTGGCACTGTTTTTCTCGTTGTAACCCTCCCCCCCCTGTCAAAAATGACACACTCACAACGACACTCGCAACACGCATCATCGACTGACACACGCGTCGCTGCCATCCGTTGTGTGACGGATGGCTGTTTGTGGGATGGTGAACTCCATCCGTCCGACCGACGGCGAGACGGTGAGGAATGGTCAGCCCGGTGACACCGCTCCGCGACATCGCTCCACATGAACATCGTCGGCGTGTGGTGTTGTCGTGCCATCGTGGTGGCCTTGCAGCACGTGTGTTGCTTGCGCAAGCTACCGTGACGGTGGACGTTGGTCATGCTGGCACGTGTCGATCGTCAACCAACATCAAGGCGCCAGCACGCACCGGACGCTTCGCGGAGCGAACGGTGAATCAGTCTGTGACCATGACCATCATCGTGTGTTCGACGCGATCCGTGCTCAACGCGACGGCGGGCACCATCCCGGTCCCTACGCGACGTATGGTCCGCGCGAAATCTCGCCATCACCGATCCCGTCGTGCAGTTTGGCGCGAACCTCTGGACGCGACAACGCGCGGAATCGCTCAACCGACAGCCCGAAGCGGTTTTGGATCACCCTGGCGATTCCGTCCAACGTCAGACCGCCAGGCGCAGGTTTCCCTTCACCGTGGAACCACCACAGTTCACGATCCACCAGTATGCGCGCGCCGGTGCACTCGTAGGCAACCGTCGAACCATCCTTGCAACCGCCAGCCTCGCAGGGTGCGCCTTGGTGGCAAACCATCGTCGTCCCGTGGCGAACCCCGGTGCCGGCGCGTCGATCGGGGTGCGAATCCCACATTTGGAAACGCCGTTGTGGAGTGTAGAACTCGTCGTTGTCGGTGCCGGTCTTGCCCCAGTTGCCGACGCGCCACGGACACTCAGAACATGGTGTCGGCTTCGGCTCGTTCAACGTGACCGCTTTTCCGTCGCTTGCCGCGAACTGCATCCTATTTCTCCTTTCAGTTGCGGCCTACGCCGACAACGCCTCGATCTGCGCCTTGATTTCCGACACGGCTCCAGTGTCGCCGCGCGCTTCGGCGCCGGGCAACTCGGCTTGCAGAGCTTCGATCGTTCCACGGTTTTTGGCGCGGACGTGGACGATCTCGTCCATGCGCACAAATAGCTGCTTCGCGGCAAACTGAAGGTCTACGCGGCCGTCGAGCGAAGCCACAAACTCGTCGCACGCTCGCACCGCTGCGCTCGCCGCATCGTCCAGCAGCTTCGTTTGCTCGTCGGTTAGGTTGATCGTGTTCATTTCATCTTCCTGCCTTTCGTGGTTGTGGGTATGACCGTGAAGCCGATCGTGTGACGGCCGTAGCCGATGCACGCGGTTTCGCTTGGGTTGTAGATGTCGAGTTCGCTACCGCTGCCTATCCGATCCTCGACGGTGAACACATGCCGGCCGAATACCGGATGATCGAGCCGGATGCGCGTCCCGAACGGCAAGAAGTTGTTGGCAACGTCACCGAACCGGACGGGTTGCCCGCTGGCTGTGGTCGAGCCTTGCGAGTAGCACGTGCTCGTTACCGTGTAATGCGATGCCGGCGCGGTGTGGTCAACGAACGTCGCCACGACCGACAATAGGAGTGTGAATAGCAGACGAATACATCGAACCTCCATTTACGGATCGCCAAGGCGCTACGGCCGAGGCCGGAAACGCGGAACGCCGGCTGTGGGCCGGCGCTCGCTTGCTGCTGGTATGTCGGCGGTGTTCAAGCGACGATCTGTAGGCACTCCGGCACGCTGTTGTAGTTGGGCGACCCTTCTTCGATCGTCGGGTATTCGATCGACGCGGGGTTGGTCTGCCCTTCGTCTAGGTGCCCGAGGAAATGCCCGAGCTCGTGGACCCACACGTCGCAGAACAGGTGGTAGTAGTTGGCGTCGATCCCCGATTCGTGTTCTTCGAGAACCTGTTGGTCCCAATCGACGGTGGGCAGGTGGACGGTGCAGGTCGGGTCGCCGTACGCGGCCCACGCTTGCACTTCCATCGTGCCGGCGCGTAGCGCAGCTTGGTCGGGTCCGGCGTTGACTTCGTTCGGGGTCGGCAGCGTGGCGGGGTAGACGGCGTGAGCGCCTGTGGGGCACGGGAGCGTGGTGTGCCAGTATGCGCGCGCCGCAGCTTCGGCGGATTCCATCGCGGACGGTGGGATCACGTGTCGGTGGTGGTGCGATGCCTTACGGGCGCTGCGATGGTGGGTGGCGCCCTGTGCCGGCGCCGCGAACACCAACGCGACGACGGCAGCCAGAGCGGACATAGAACGCAACGGATTCATGGTCGATCACCGACGCCCTTTCCTTCGCGGCCACAACCCGAACACAGCGCGGGTCACGACCACGTTCCGAGCACGTTTGACCGCGCGGTGCCGGATCACAGCCCGCGTCGCCATCGCCACGCGGTAGGTCGGGGAATAGCGCACGTAGCGCATCACTTGCCACCTTTGCCCTTGCCGTTCGGCAGGTGGTAGAGCGCTTTACCCCTGTCGCTGAACTTCACAGCGTCACCACGCGCCACGGCCGTCTCGAGGTAGCGTTTCGTGGGGATGGGCCACACGGTCTTGCCGGCCTTCTCCGACAGCTTGGCCGCGACGGCGTTCGCGTTCACCGCTTCCGCCGGCAGCTTCGGCAACACTTTGAGGACCGCCGTGTAGTTAGCGAGCGATGCGCCTTTGAGGTCGCCCTTGATCGGTTCGTCTTTGCGCTTGGATGGCACGCCCGCCGTGGCCGCCTTCGGCGTTTTGCGCGGCTTGGCTGGCTTCGCGGGTTTGACCCCTTTCTTCGTAGCCGGTTTGGTGCCGGCCGCTTTGGCTTTGGTTCCCTTGGTCGCCGGCTTCGCTTTCGTGCGTGACGCAGGTTTGCGTGATCCTTTGCCGGGGGTCGATGGCGTGGGCTTTCCGAGTAGCGCCTCGTCCAACGCGGCTTTGTTGGCCGCGTGGTCTGCCGCGTCGGCGGCGAGCTTGGCGCGATCGTACGGGGTAGATGCAGCACTCGTGTCCGTTGTCGGTTGCGTAGTCGCCATCGTTATCGCCTCCCCTGTCCCGTCGCCTCGTCCAGTCGGTCAACAACGGGAGCGGTTGTGGTCGGGACACCAACGCGATCCATCACGACACCGGGATCGACCGACTCCAACGCATCGTCCAACATGCGTTCGTAGTGCCGGCTCGCGGAGTCGAGTTCGCGGGGTTTATCGCTACGCTGTTCGAGCATCGGGACATCCTTTCGGTGTAGGCGGGTCGGGTCGTTTTCAAGGGCGCCCGGCCCGCCGTTTGCGTTGTCCCGACACTTCTTGCAAGACCCAACGCGGTTGTCAACTGCATTTCGGAGAATCGTTCGGGCACTAGCTCAAACGTCCACAGGCGCCCCGAACGCGGGTCGTCGTTCCTAGCCACCGATCCGTGCCCGTAGGGCCACACAATCGCCGCCTAACGCCATCCGGGTCAGGTGTCCGTGTGATTGGGCGCCCCGGTGCGTGGCGGCGTAGAACGCGCTACGCGATTGCTCGCCGCAAGGCCATCCCGCGCATCAACGTCGCGTGCGTCGGACCCGCGACGGCAACCGGGAGGTCCGGCGCCGCATGGTGATACATGCTGCATGATGTCCACGGCGGGAACGGGCACCACGAATCGGCGGCACCCGCAACGGACGACGCAGATGGTCGCTACCCGCCATTATCAGCAACGCCCCGTATGAGCTGGGCCGGGCGGACACCGATCCCGGCCGCCAACTCGACTATCACGTCATAGGTTACGTCGAACTCGCCAGCTTCGATCGCGCCGAGCCGTTCCGGTGTGAGTTGAGCCGCACCAGCGAGATCGGCGTTACTCATACCGTGTTCCTCGCGCAGTTCGCGGATCGTTCGCCCAAGCACGACCAAATCCGGGTCGGGTTGACTCATGCCGGGTCGTCCTCGACGCTCGGTATCACCAACCCCGCATCGTGCATGAAGCGTTCGATTTCGACAACGCGCTTGTGGGCGCGTTGTCGTTGCCCCTCAGCGTGATCGCCGGTTTCCGCTTCCAGATACCTTTCAATCCCAAGCCGAGCCGACAACGCCTCCTGCAACACGTCGCGGTGCGGGTCGATGTCGATGGTGCTGGACGCACCCCACCCCGCGGCGTCTAGCGTTGCACGTGTGCGATCGAAGTCGGCCAACGCTGCCGGATAATCGGCAGGGTCGGTTCCACATCTAACCACCGCCTCGGCTGCGTGGCGTAGCGCTTCAATCAGTGCCCCAAACAACAACGGTCGGAACTCGGGTGCGAGGTTGACAGGCATTAGTGAGGATTCTCCCCAGGCGTAGGCGACAGGTTGGCGGACACGATTCCTACAAGGTTTCACCAAATGACGCAAGCGCTCGACACGAATGTCACCACTTGCTACCCGGATCATCCAGCGCTTGACGCGCCGATTCACCGCTTGTAGAAGGACGACGACGCGACCGGGGGATTTTGTCGGTCGCGGCTTCACACCTCAAGAAAGGAATCAGTCATGGGATTTTTCAACGCTTCACGGCGGCGTCGCTTCTTTGCGATCGCCGCTACCCCGTTGGTCATCGCAACTGCCGCGCTCGGCTACTGGCTTGCCACACAGATCATCGGCGAAGGTTCGGGCTCGAACAAGGTCGCCAAAGGCACGCCCACCACAGAAACCATCCCTGTGAGTGTTTCGTTCCCCGAACTCAAAGGACCGGGGCAGCCCGTCCCAATCGAAATCACGATCAACGAAGGACTCATCAAAAAAGAACCGATGGTGATTGACCGCGCCGTCGTGTCGTTCACCAACAGCAAGGAAAGCGAAGGCTGTAGCGATTCGTGGTTCACGCTAAGCCACTTCCAAGAAGGCACCGTAGGCGGTAGCCACTACAAGGAGTCGGAACTTTTCGGCGCCGGCCTGGCGACGCCCATCATCATCAAACCCAACGGAGAAGGTGAAGCCCGGCTGAGCGGTGCCGGCGCTGAGGTGGAACTCAAGAACGAACCGGAAGTGTTGCAATCCGCGTGTGAAGGCGCGGAACTGCACGTCCACGTTAAGACCGAACCTTGACGATGCTCGTCCTAACGCGCAGGCCGGACGAGCGGATCATCGTCGGACCACAGATACAGGTCGTGGTCCTTGCGGTGGCCGGACGGAAAGTGCGGTTGGGTATCGTCGCACCGCCCGACATAGCGATCCTCCGCGACGAGCTGCGGCGCCCGACGCTGCTTACGCCGGCCGAGCATGAGCAGGCGATGCGCGATCAAAGCGCATCGCGGTTCGTCAGGCAGGTGTTCGCCGCATGATTGTCGCCGTTGGCGTAGGCGTGTGGCTGGTTCTGTTGTTCGCTGTCATGGCGCTATGCCAAGCAGCGGCACGGCAGCCAACGCGCTGACAACGGGAGGCGCCCGGCCGTGTTGAGCGGCCGGGCGTTCCAGCCCGATCGCGCCGGGTTGACCTACACAGTTGAGCGCGTACACTGACATCTACCACGACCAGGGAGGCACCCGTCATGCGCCGACTGCTAATCGTCACCGTTACAACGCTGCTGGCGGTCGCAGCCATGCCGGCCGGCGCGTCGGCATCGACCATCGAAGATTCCCGGTCGGCTGAACTCGCTTACTACGGCGTCACCGCCGTAGGCTTGCTCGAATCCCCAAACCCCGAGGCGATCCTGGCCGCAGACATCGACGCCGCGGCGTTGACCGGCTCCCCAACAACAGGCGTCTACACCGCGACCACCGCCAACGGGGTCGCAGCGATGGCCGGTATCGAACTAAGCGCGTTGGTGAGCGCCCTCAACACAACCGTAGCCGCGATGCCTGGAAGCGCGGTCGCGTGGACCGCGCCGCTTGCCAACGGCGACGAGCTGGCGATCTTCGACCCCGGTTTTTGGGAAGGCGGGCAGACAATCGTCGGATGGTTTGTGCCAGCGCCCAAACAAGAACCACCACCGGAACCGGAACACCACGAACCACCTGCCGAACCGAAAACACCGACCACGCACGAAGAAACCCCGCCAGCGAAAACGACCACGACCCCTGAACCGACGCCTACAACCACCGCGACCACGCCAGCCGCCACGACGCCGGTCAACTCGCCGGCCGCCACCGTGACCACGACACATGCGACGACGCCGCGCTTCCGCGTGTTGGCGCGGCGCGCTCAAGGGAAGTTCACCATCTGGACGATCTATGCGCCATCGGCAGGCGAGCTATTGGTGCATCATCAGTGATCCGGCGCGTCCACCATGCGGGCATCGTGACATTGCGGGTCAAGCGTGGAACAACCGTCGTGTGGCGTAGCGATCGTCACCCGTAGCGCCACACAATCGCCGTCTAACGCCATGCGCCGCCCGTGTCCGTGGGTTGGGGCGGGTCCGCACCCGCGGCGCCTAGAACGACAAAATGGCCGACGCGCTCACCCCACCTGACAAGAGCGGGGAAGCACGCCGGCCATGAGCGCCCAAGCCGCACAACCAGACGGCCCGGCGCTCGTTCTCGCGCGACGGCGGAGGAGAACGCCCCCGTCAACGCAAGCTGTATCTACGCGACCACCGCTGGTTGCACCTGCGTAACGGTGTACGGCCCTACGCCTGCGGTTTCTTCGACAGTTTTGAGCGCTGCCTCTGCCGACTCCGATTCAACGATGTAGCTCGCCTGCACCGACAGCATCCCGACGACCGGCGTCGCGTTGATGTTGTCGTCTTTGCTGCTCATCACCTGTTTTGTCTTTGTCACGATGTAGGTATCCATTCCGTCAACTCCTTTTGTTTGTGGGAGAACTGATACGCGCCCGTTCAACGATCCGTCGAGCCGCGCTGATGTCTTTCGTCCGGTCGGTAATGCCACGCTCCCGCGCCTGCGCGGGAGTCAAACCCTTCACCCGGCCTTCACGAACGGCATCGTCAAAGCGTTCATCCGGGCTGCCAACTCCACGGTGATCCCGCCCCAGGCGCGTGTCGTTGTCGAACTCGCTACGACGGCCGCTTGGTTCATGGCCGGTGCGTCCGTGCCCCAGCCTGTTACCGATTCTCGTTCCCATCATCTACGCCTACTTTCTCGTCGGTGAATGGCAGCGCGTCGTGAACGCGCCTCGCACGGTAGATGCCGCCAGCCGAGCGCCCGGTGAAATGCCACTAGATCGCGCGGCGTGTGGAGCTTCATGCCGGGTGGCGCCACGCCACCCTTTGATCTGTATTCGAGCGTGACCATTCGGTCTGTCGGGAGCCGGGGTCACGCGCTGAGGCGTGACCCCTACCCCACGTCCTTAGATCGTCGGTGCCGACAGTTCGAGCGTTGATCCCGTCACGAAGCTCCAGGCTTCGCTGTAACGCTCCACCATCGCGCAGTACATGAACGCCTGCACCCGCACGGCCAGTTCCTTCGTCAGTGACGTGTCCTCGTGGACCTTGAGCACTACCGGAGCCTCATACCACGCGATGTCAGCGGCTCGTCCCACGGCCATCCCATAGGATTTTTTGCTCGCTAGGAACGTGCCGGGGATGTTTGCCTCCTCCACGATCAACAGATTCCCGACCTTGCCGATCGGTGCGCCAATGTCGTAGTCGGCGGACGGGTCGTCATACTGCGCTGCGTCTACTGTCGTGAACATGCGCGGCAAGATAAGCGGACGCTTCTGTTCGTCCGCGTATTCTTCGATCATCACGAGCACGGCAGGCGGCACGTACAGGTGCGTTGCGGGCCGTTTCCTCTTGGTCATCGCATACCAACGGCAGTAAGCGAGGACTTTGTAGAATCCCTTGATCGTCGCTTCGGAGTTCCATTCCGGCTTGTTGATCGCTTCCTTTTCAGCTTCGTAAAGGCCGCGCAGTTCTCGATTGGCTTCGCTGCCTTTTCCGAACAACGCTTGTTCGTCAGCCTTCGAGTGGATTTCCTCCGTTAGCGACGGGATCAGCGCCGCGTCGATCGCCGCGCCGCCACGCTCCAAAAGCTGCCGGGCGAGAACCTGATTCGCGTCGATCGTGGCGATCTGCGATTCCTCGTTCTCGGTTTTGGCGGATTCTTCGGTGCCTTCTTCCAGCGGTTTCTGCACACCCGCTTTCGGTCCACCTTCCAACTGCTTCATCTTGGCTACATACAGCGACATACCCTCTGCGGGCAACGGACGCTGTTTCAGCGTGTTGACGAACGGACGCGAAGCGCGAGCGATCCCGATAGCTTCATCCATGATGTACTGCGGAGGGAGCAGGGCTTCGCCGAGTTCGCTTGACCCCGACAGCGCGCGCTCTTGCGCCTCGGTGATTGCGCCATCAATCCGCATCTCGCGGTGGTGGCGCCTGACCCGCTCCGCCGCCGCCGGGTCATGGTTGTGCCCGCGCCCCGCACGGAAACAATCGAGCAGACAACTACGATCGCTGCCCGGTTCGTATGTGTGAGGCTCGCGGCCCACGCGAACCGACGATGAAACCGTCACGCCGTCACCGCCGGGCAAACCGGCACGGGCCAACTCGACAGTGCGAGCGGGGTCCGTCGCCCGACGCGCGGCTTCGAGCGTCGCTTCCGCACGCTCAGCGGCGAGCGCCGATCGCTCAACCCGCTCATAGGCTTTGAGGGGCGCGTCGGCGCCGCCCTGCTTGCCCAAATCTTCCAGGTCACGGCGAGCGTCGAAACGCGCTTTGGATACGCGCTCCACCAGCCCACCGATGGCTACTTTCACTGTGTCAGACATTTCTACTGCTCCTGTGTTCAGGGGCCAGTTTCCCGCCAGGGGGAAAGGGCCTCGTCAGTTACCGCCATGCGGTCGCACGACGGCCCGCCGGCCTTTGTTGGCCGGCTAAGCTCAAATCGGACAGAACAAGCCGTCCGAGGAAATCCCCGAACTGCCTACCTGTCCAGGCGCCTTTGGGCGGTGGCAACGATCCCGCCGAAGTCTGTGCGTCCGGCCGACAACCGCGACCAACGATGCCGGCCGGACGCTACGCGCGCTTATGGCGTCGTCACCCCTGACGGAGCGCGCGGTCTACCGTCCCCGGAGGGCCGGAAGCCGTGAAGACGAAGGAACGTCAGCGCGCATATGCCGAGGGTGACGGCACGCTGAACGGGAACTGGTTAGGCGTTGGTCTAGGCCGAGCGTCGCAGGTCGGCAACCAGTTCTGCGGGTGTGTGAAGCTTACTAACGGGGACGGGATACGCGTGCAGGTCTTTTCTTAGCTTGGTCAGTTGGGGCGCGTCACGTGCGGGACGCCAACCTGTGAAAATCCACGTGGTTGTGTGACCAACACGCTTTGCCGCCCGCTCTAGATGACAATGACGCACGTCGGGTCCGTGCTGCACGTCATCTACGGGGACCAACGGAGTATTACCGTAATCGTACGCTCTAGCTTTGCAACGGCCATCGAGCGTCACGCCATGTTCCGTCGCCCACCGCTCAAGCGCGATCTTGGCAACTTCGCGCGCCTCCTTCTTACCTCGGGAACTGTGGCCCGGTCGAAGCTTGGGGTCATCGGGACCGAAGGTGTTGGGCGCTTCATCGACCAGCCGTTTCGCAGTTTCCCAATCAGCATCGTAGACCGGAATCTCGTGAAAGTCGGATCGTCGGCTCATTCTTTCCCCCTGGACTCGGGGCATGAAAAAGGCCGCCCCGATGGCGGCCCTGCGGACACGCGCTAAATGAATCCATACGACACGCGTTCCCGCGATCCTATCAGGCCGGCGCGCATTATCCAAAAAAATGAACTAGTTGAACGAGTTGCGATAGGATTGGGGTATGCCACGCCAACGACACGACGCCAGCCAAGCGAAGCTCGCCGCTCACCGGGCGTCACGCGCCCAAGACGACATCTTTCCGTCCCTCGGCACGGCGCACGATTTGGCAAGGGAGTTCGTGGCGAAAATCGACCACCTTGCACGTCAACCGAGCGGTCAAAAGTTCTTGCACCTTTTGTTGATGGAGATGCACATTCATGGCTACCTGGACGCGTGGATCACAAACGCCCATGAATATCGCGCAGAAGCCGAACCGACGGAGCCGAAACCTCCGGGCGAACTAGAGCGCGCGATTGCATGGCTTAGGGAACAACTGGCCGATGGCCCGATGCCAACGGCCACCGTGGAACGCTTGGCCGGTGGCGCCGGCATTTCGCCCGCCACATTGAAGCGGGCACGCAAGGAGGTGGGCGTGAGGGCCAAGAAGCGAGGTGGAACGCCTCCCCGGACGTGGCTGGAACTACCCGCGTAATCCGGCTCAGGACGAACATGGTCCGCACCGATGGATGCACCAACTGCGCGACGCGAGCCGACGCGACTACAGGCAGGCGGTCACGTCGGCGATGTCCCAACCATCGCCGCAGCGTTCGATCGAGAACCCACTCCCATTGTCGAGCACGAACCAAACGCCGTATCCGGGGCGCGCAAAGCTCCGGGCGATTCGCGTGCCCGCCGTGGCGAACGCGATGGCGGCAAGAAGTTCCTGATCGTCCACGGCCAAGACCGTATCGGTCGGGGCAGACGGGGCGCTGCTTTGCTGGCCTACGCCAAGATGCTCGGGTCGCTTGGCGCCCGTTCGTCCTCAAGCCCTGAGCCCATCCCTACCACGACGAGCCCGTCCCGCTCCAAACGGCGTTTGATGTCGGGGAGCGGAAGCACGGCGCTCGCGTCGGGCGGCACTGCAACCCGGATGACGATGCGATGAATGGGTGCGTCGGTTGTGTCGTCCATGTGATCCATGATGCGCCTCCGGTCGGACGGCCAACGCATCGACTATGCTCCGCGCATGATCGAAGTTCCAGCAGACGAGATTGCGCTAGTTGCGGACCAGCTCCGCTTGGAACGACCCGATGGCCTTGTGCAGCTTGAGGCAACCGACGACGGGGCGCTCGTTGCGAGGTGGACTAGCGGTGGCCGTCCGGCCAGCGTCGGGCCGGCAACGTCGAAGCCGTTGCCCTAGCCCGCACCGGCTGAACGTCGTCCGTAGGGCCACACAACCGCCGCCTACGGCCGTGCGTGGGCCGGAACGACCCAACCCACGCTAGGGGTTGATCGCCCTACGCGCGGCCCTACAACGGCCCACAATGCACGGTGATCGACAAATGTGTCCAACGGCGTGTCCAGCGGGCGCGCGATCCCCAATATTTTCGGGCCGTAACGCCCAAACACGCGGGCAATCATAATCCGCGTGTCGGGGGTTCGAGTCCCTCCTCCGGCATCGCCGAAAGCCCAGCCCACACAACGATTTTAAGGGTATCAGCAGTGGCGGACGGGGGCGACTATCTCCCCAGCGATTTCCCTGTGAGGCGTGCGTAGGGCGCCGGCCGGGCTCCACCTCCACTTGAGCATCCGTCACGACCGGGGCGCGAAGCCACGCCTGATCCACGCCCGGTACGCGTCGTAGAACGTCGCGAAATTGCCAGACACGAGGAGCGCCGACTCGTGCACCTGTTCAGCCGTGGCCGTCGCATATTCGTGGACAAGCATGCGCCGCAACTCGCGGAGACGTTGCAGTCGGCGAGTCAGCTCGGCCGAGATCACACCGGCGCCCCTCAGCGCATCGAGATCGCGCCGCGCGTTTGTCTCATCGCGACGACCACGAAGCTCGGCGAGCTCCAGCCCGAAGGCGGTGAGCTCAGCAATGTAGTTGTAGAGCTGATCGATACCTCGCTCGACCGCCTTCACGCGGTTGAGCTCGACGGGATCCTCGGACGAGTAGGCCACACGAAAGGCATCCAGCTCGAAGTCATCGCCAAACTCCGCCATCGCCGTGCGCAGCGCAAGTAGATGGCGGCGCACGTCGCTGATCCGATCGCCGATCTTCGCCTTCAGCGCCCTCGCACGTTGAGGGTCGCTCGCTTCAAGCGGGGCGGGAACCGGAGAGGCGGACGTCATACAGCCTTGTCGAGATCGGGCCCGTCGATCACGGCAGCTGCGGACCGTTCGACGGTTTGCGCACGACGCCGCCAGCTCGGGGCGCGCTCCTTCAAAGCAGACCACAGATCGTCTCGATCCACGAGGACACGGCCGCGATCGATGACGTCAGACATGAGGACCGGTGAGGTCTCCGTTTCCGAAAGCCGTATCAGCTGCATCTCGCGCCCGGTACGACGGGAAAGCCGCTCCGTGAGCTCGGCCAAGCGGCTCACGGCCGGATCGCGCAACACAACCAACACATCGACATCTGAGCGCTCGTCGTCGGCTCCGATCGCTGTCGAGCCGAACAGCACAGCAAGCCTGACGTTGGGCTCCGTACGAAACGATGCGCGCAGCGCCCGCAACAACTCCCAATGGCTGCGCAGATACGCCTCCTCGCGAAACGTGATCCGAAACCGGCGAGGGCTCAGACGCTCCCCGTGCACCAGGCCCTCGGACGCCGCCCGACGCAGCGTCCGTGCGGGAATCTCGAGTTCGGATGCGGCACGCCCTAGAGAGTCCACGCTGCGACCATATCGCCGTATGGCCGATACATCAAGCTCGTGCGGCCGCTAAGGTACAATCGTATGGCCGATCCACGGGATCACCGAGCTTGCAGCGGCCACAAGATTCTCGGAGCGGGCGCCCACCGGCCGGGCTCTTTGTTCCAAGCCGTTGGAGCATCGGGAGCCGGAGCCATATCAGTAGGTCGCTGTGGGTGACGCTTTCGACGCGCGAGAACTATGAGAATGAGGAGAGCGTGTGCTTTGCTTCTCCCGAGTCGGGCGGAGGTCGCGCAGCAGCGCCACCCGCTGCTGTTGGTCTCGCCCTTTGGTGACGACGATCCAGGCGCCCCCAAAGCGCCTGACCAGCTCAGGACCTTCGGGGCCCGGAGCGGTAAAGATCCCTGCCGACGGGTTGAGGGCGCGCATGCCGGGAAGCGGTGGGGCCGACCCCCACGGAGCCGCGGCGCTGACCAGCATGGTTGCGCTCATCGGCCAGCCGTCTAGGGAATATTCCATGGCCACGCATGCGGTGAAGCCCTCTCCCACACTGGTCGGACGGGCGGCAAGCGTCGTGACGACCGCGCCGCCACGCGTGTCCAGCCCGCTCTCGGCGGCCGCCGAGATTGCGCAGGGGGTTTGCCGCGCCGTCGCCCGAAGCCCGATAGGCCGCGTTGGGTATTGGACGAGGAGTGGCTGGACGGGAAGCCCGGCCGCGGACGTCCTGAGTGACTGTCGGAGCAGGACGCCGCGCTTGTTCAACGGCGCCACGCGTGGCGGAACAGGCGCCGTCTGTGGATCGACGCCTGGCAGACGCCACATGACTGCTCGAAACCCCTGCGGAAGACCGGGCTCATCACGCGTCGGGATGCGCGTGCCTTCCACCGATAGCGCAGCTACGTCCGCGCGGGTCAAATCGATCCCGGTGGTTTCGGGCGGAGGTGCACCGGCGTCCAGTCGTTGGGCGACGATCGGGTCGCCGGCCCGAGTCCATCCACAGCCCTCACCGGCTGCCGCTTCGCGCGCCGTCACCAGACACCATCCGCTGTCTCCCGGCGCCAGCCCTGGGAGCAGTTGCACGCGCGCGTCGACGATTTCGGCGTCATGGCGCGCCCCGCCGCACCCCACGCATCCCATCGCGCACAGGGCGCTGACACTCAGGACGCCATGTCGTATCAGCCGACGCATCCGGCTCCTGCGCCGATGCACAGCACGGCTCTCTCGCTCATTGATCATCGCCGCCGACCGGGTTCGGATTGTCGCCGCCGCCTCCTCGGGCGGGGCTGGATCTTCAGCGCCCCACGAGCACGTCTCAGTTGTGGCCGCGTCGGGCACTCGGCGTTGTCTGTCACGTTCGCACGACAGCCCTTGAGACGCATGATTAGCCACGCAACACGCAACGAACAATGGGCGTCTCCGACCCTTGTCCGACAGATCTCCGTCTGTCGGACAAGGGTCGGCCCTTGGCTGCTGCTCGCTCCAAAGACAGTCCCTGTCCTCGGTGCCGCGGAGCGCGTTCTCGTGCCATTCACAAAGCGCCGGCGGCCCACGGCGGCCAGATCGGCATCGACGTCCCGCTGCTCCCGACCGTGCCTGAAGCACCCGACGCCTCGCTCCTGAAATGACTGCGGGCGCAGACCGCCGCGTACTGTCTTGACGGAAAACTACCGAACGGCCGCGCGCGTGATCTGTCGATACGACAGGGAACCCGACCTGAAGGACGGAGCATGGCTGAGGCCCAAACCCGTGGCTTGACGAGCGGCCGCGAGGCTGACCAGATGCGGCCGTGGAAGCGGCGCGTGGGCGCGTTCTCGCGCATGGTGTCAGCCATCGGTCGGGGCAGAGGTTTGTGGGCGGCGCTCGCCGCGATGCTCGTGTTGGCGGGCGTGCTGGGGGCGGTGCTCGGTGCGCGCTCCGTGGCTCGCTCGGATGCCGGCCGGCAGCGGCTGGCCGCTCACCTGACCGCCAACGACGTCGCCGCGACCCTGAAGCTCGCGATCCGCCACGAGGAGGACCTCACGGTCAGCATGAGCGCGTTCGTCGCATCCAACCCGGACGTGACTCCCCTGGCGTTCGACAGGTGGGTCGAATCTATGCACACGCTGACGCGCTACCCCGAGTTGCAGAACGTCGGCCTGGCGAAGTTCGTGCCGGCGTCCCGGCTGACCGAGTTTGAAGCCCTGATGGCAGCCCGGCCGCTGCGGCCCCTGGGATCGCGATCGGCCGCGCAGGCGGGGCGCCTGCGGATCGTGCCGGCGGGCAAACGGCCCTACTACTGCCTGGCCGTTGCCGGAATGGCGAGGAGCGCCGCCAGCTACCTGCCGGCCGGGTTGGACTACTGCGCGCTGATCAAGTCGATGATCGGGCGCCGCGATTCGGGGCTGACGGGCTACGCGCCGCTCGCAAACGCAGGCAGCGTGACGCTGGGCATCGAGACGCCGGTGTACCGCGGCGGGGTCTTGCCGTCGACCGTGGCGGCTCGCCGGCGGGCGTTCGTGGGTTGGCTGGGCGAGCTGATCACGCCCGGCGTGCTGTTGCAGACGGCGCTCGCGGGCCACCCGAACACCGCCGCCGTGTTCCGCTATGACTCGTCCTTCTCACACATACAGTTCGCCAGCGGCAGCCTGCGCGGTCGAGCGCAGCGCACCACCATCGCGCTCTATGCCGCCAAGGCAGCCGGAAAGGATCGTTACACGCTGTTCGACACGAGCATGCGCGCGGGCGAAGAAGGCCGCATCCAGCTCGAAGCCGACCTCAACGAAGCGCTCACGCACGAACAGTTCTTTCTCCTCTTCCAGCCGATCTTCGACCTCTCGAGCCATGAGATCGTCGCCGCCGAGGCGCTCGTCCGCTGGCATCATCCGACACGCGGCGTCATCGACCCCGAGGGCTTCATACCGCTCGCCGAGGAAAACGGCCAGATCGCGCCGATCGGCCAATGGGTCCTCGATCGCGCCTGCCGCCAGGCCGCGGCGTGGGCCGCTGAACATCGCGACATCGGGATAGCGGTCAACGTGTCGGCCTATCAGCTCGGCCGCAAGGGATTCGCCCAGGACGTCCAGCGCGCGCTCGAGACCTCTGGGGCGAAGCCGTCCTCGATCACGCTCGAGATCACGGAGACGACGCTGATGCGCGACGTGCCCGCGGCCTGCGAGCGCCTGCAAGAGCTCAAGGCCCTCGGCGTGCGCCTGGCGATCGACGACTTCGGCACCGGGTACGCCTCGCTCTCGCACCTGCAGGACATGCCCGTCGACATCCTCAAGATCGACCGAAGCTTCATCGCCGCCCTCGACCACGGGCCACAGGGCCGCGACCTGCTGCAAGCCATTCTCGGCATCGCCCAGTCCCTCTCGCTGAGCGTGATCGCCGAGGGCATCGAGCAGCACAGCCAGCTGGGCACGCTCGAACAGCTCGGCTGCCAGATGGCCCAAGGCTTCCTGCTGGGCAATCCCCTGCCCGCACAGGACCTCGCTGCGCTCCTCGCCTTCCGAGCCCGCCGCGCAGGCGACGCCGCTCAGGTCAGCTCACACTGAGCCGAAGCCGGAGCGGGAGCGAGCGTCATCTCGGCGCGCTCGCCCTCGCGCTCGAGAGCGGCGAGGAACACTTCGACTACGTGCTGGTCGAACTGGCTGCCGGCGCAGCGTTGCAGCTCGGCGCGGGCGGCTGCGTGGCCGATCGAAGGGCGGTAGGAGCGGTCGCTGGTCATCGCCTCGTATGCGTCGGCGACCGCGAGGATGCGCGCCTCCAGTGCGAGCGCATCGCCGGCGATGCCGAGAGGGTAGCCCTGGCCGTCGGGACGCTCGTGGTGGGCGCCGACCCATGCGCGCACGTCTGCGAGGCTCGGGTGCTGCAGGATCTCGGCGCCCATTTCGGGGTGGCGGCGGATGACCGCGAACTCCTGCTCGGTGAGGCGGCCGGGCTTCTGCAGGATGCCGTCGGGCACGCAAGCCTTGCCGATGTCGTGCAGCATCCCGGCGAGCCGCACGCGGCCGACACGGCGCTCGGGCAGGCCGAGCTCCCGGGCCATCAGCTCGGCGTAGCGCCCAACCGTCTCGGAGTGCCGCGCGCTGCCGCTGAAACGCAGGTCGATCGCTTCGGCGAGGTCGAGCACGACCGCGAGGAAGCGCTCACCTTCGATATCGCGCAGCCCACCGCCACCTTCGCGGGATAGCTCGCCAAGGACGGGACTGTGACGGACGGTGCGGTCACGACCGCTGTCCTTCGCCGCATACAGGGCCTCGTCCGAGGCGCGCAGCAGCGAGGCGGCGGTCTGGCCGTGCTCGGGGTGGCTCGCCAGGCCGAAGCTGATCGTGACCGCGACGGAGTCCTTGGCGAACTCCTCGCGCACAGCGCAGCGCAGACGCTCGGCGAGCACGAACGCCTCGTCCTGGCCGGTGTTGGGGAGCACGAGCGCGAACTGCTCGCCGCCGACGCGCGCCGCGAAATCGACCTGGCGCTTGCGCTCGTTCAGCACTCGCGCGACGCGCCGCAGCGCGGCGTCGCCGACCTGCGAGCCGGAGCGGTCGTTGACTTCCTTGAAATGGTCGAGGTCGCCGACCAGCACCGTGATCTCGCTCCCCCCGCGGCGGGCGCGTTCGAGCTCCAGGTCGAGCAGCTCGCGAAAGCCGCGACGGTTGGACAGCCCCGTCAACGGATCGGTGCGGGCGGCGTCGTAGAGCCGTGCGATCAGCAGCTCGGCGCGGGCGCGCATGGTCATGATCAGGATCGCGGCGACGAGCAGGGTGCCCATGCCCACGATCCACCAGGCGAGGGTCCCGCCCGCCGGGGACCTCGCTGCGAGCAGCGCGCCGTAGGCGAGCCCCACATAGGCGATCTGCAGCGCGGCCTGCCCGCGGGTGAAGAAATAGGAGGCGTACAGGAAGACCCACAGGTAGAAGAACACCAGCGGGCTGGGGCTCTCGCCGGAGAAGTAGGCGACGCCGGTGATCAGCGTGCTGCCCCAGCCGAGCGCCACAGTCAACACCCAGGTGGGCAAAGTCTCGGCACGCCAGTACAGCAGAGCCGCGATCGCATAGGCGTTTGCGACGATCGCAAGCAGCCCGTGTGCGTTTGCGTCCGCAGGGTGCGGCAGCGCGAGGGTTAGCGCCGCGAGCGTCGCGCCGGCCGCGTACAGGCCCGCGAGCACCTTCGCAGTGAGGCTCGTGTTGAAGCTCCTGCCAGTTCCCGACTCGCCGAGCGGCAGGGCATCCTCATACCCTCGGAAAGGCACCGGCATCTGGTTTTATCGGCCGCCGATCCAGACGGCATGAGCACGCCGGGCCGTGGTGTCCCGGAGGCATCGGCTCTGTGGCGATGCGCGCGGCATCGCCGAAAAACAGTCAAGTCCGGGTGCGCTGCCGGATCTCGACAACGCGGAGACAGCCCACCTAGAGCTTCGGCGTCGGGTAGCGGCTCTTGCGTTTCGGGACACACGTGTGGTAGGTCCGTGTGCCGGTCGCCGACCGCCCGTCGGTCGCCTTGGCCGTGATCGAGAGGACGAACGTGCCCTTCGGGAGGCCCACGAGGTTCACCAGCGCGGTGATGTGGGCGCGCCCCAGCGTCTTGATGCGCCTGTGGTTGATCTTGATCACGGCGCTGACCCACGTGATCCCGGGCACCTTGCGGACGTGGATCGTGAACTTGCGTTTGCTGACGCACTGCTTCGCGGGCGGAAGGCTGAAGGCCGCTGCCGAGGAGATCTTCAGGCCAGCCACGCCGCCGGTCGGCTGCGGCGCCGGGCTGGCTTGCGGCGTCGTCGTCACAGGCACGGTCGTGGTCGCCGACGGCGTTTCGCTCGGCTGGCTTTCGGGCGTCCTTTCCGGCGGGGCTTCGCGTTTCTCTTCCGGCGGCGTGCTCACTGGCGGGGTTCCGACGAAGCCGAGGCCGCTCGCGTCGACCGCCACACACTGCGCAGGCGAGACGCAGGCCACACCGGAGAGCGCGTTCGCGCCGGGAACGTACCCGGCGGCCCAGCTGTCCGCGGTCGGGTTGCCGGCCACGGCGCCGTTTTCGGCATCCACGACGAGGCAGAACGCGGTGGACGGGCACGATATGGCGGCGGGCCTGTAGCTGACGTCGATCGCTGCGCGCGTTGGAGCGCCGGGTGCCACCGGGTCGAACGTCACCTCCCCGCCGCCGCCGTCGACAGCGGTGCACTGGCCGCTCGACGGGCACGCGATGCCATAGACCGCGTTGCTGCCGTTGGTGCCGTTGCCGTCGTCGATCACAGCGCGCGTTGCGGCGCCGGGGGACGCCGGGTCGAATGTCACCTCGGCGCCGCCGCGGTCGACGGCCGTGCACTGGCTGCTCGACGGGCACGCCAGCGCCTCCAGCACGCCGCCACCGTCGATTACATGCCGTGTGGGGATGCCGGGCGAGGCCGGGTCGAATGTGACCTCGCCTCCTTCGTCGTCGACCGCTGTGCACTGGGTCTCCGACGGGCACGCGACCCCGTTCATCCTCGCATAGGGATCCTCGATCGCATGGCGGGCGGGGGCGCCCGGGGAGGCCGGATCGAAGGTCGTCTCCCCTCCGTTGACATCCACCGCCGTGCACCTGATTTCCGACGGGCACGCGAGCGCGTCCAGGGCGGCGGTGATGTCAACGGTGAAGCTCAGGGGCGCGCCCGGCGACGCCGGGTCGAACGTCGCCTCGGCACCGCGGCTGCCGACGGCGGTGCACTGGCTGGCCGAGGTGCAGGTGACTGCGTCGAGCCCAGCCGCTTCCTCGATCGCGTACGCGGTCGGGATCGCCTGCGAGTCAGGGTTGAAGGTCAGCTCGTCGGTCGAGCGGTCGATCGCAACGCACTCGTTCGTCGACGGGCAGGCGAGCGCACCGAGCGCATCGCCGCCGCCATCGATCATGGAGCGGCTGCGCAACCCCGGCGACTGCGGGTCGAAGCTCACCCCGCCGCCCTTGCCGTCGAGGGCGGTGCACTGGGCTTCCGACGGGCACGCGATCGCCGCGGGCGCGAAGTACGGGTCGATCAGGGCTCGCGTGGAGACACCCGGCCTGGTCGGGTCGAACGTCACCTCATCGCCTTCGTAGTCGACCGCGCTGCACTGCGTTTCCGATGGACACGCGAGCGCGATCAGCCCGTTGGCGTCGATCGCGGCGCTGGTGCGGGTGCTCGACGAGACGGGGTCGAAGGTGACCTCGTCGCCGCTGTAGTCGACCTCCGTGCACTCGCTCGCCGACGGGCAGGCGACGGCCATGGGTTCGTAGCTGCTGTCGATGACGGTGCGGGCGGGTGTGCCCGGAGCAGCGGGGTTGAAGGTGATCTCGGCCCCCGAGCGGTCGACCGCTGTGCACTGGGCTTCCGACGGGCAGGCGACCGCGACGAGCCCATGGCCCCCGTCGACGGTTGTGCGTTTGGCAGCCGAGGGCGATGCGGGGTCGAACGTCGCCTCGCCGCCACTGTTGTCGACGGCTACGCACTCGCCGGCGGAGGGACAGGCGAGCGAGCGCACTGCGCCTTCGCTGTCGATCCCGTGTCGGGTAGGGCTGCCAGGGGAGGCCGGGTCGAAGGTCATCTCGCCGCCGCCCGCATCGACGGCCGTGCACTGGCTCGTCGACGTGCACGCGATGGAGGACAGGTCGTTGCCGGTGTCGATCGTCGCGGGAGCGGGACTGCCGGGCGCGGTCGGGTTGAACGTCACCTCGCTCCAGTTGTCCTCGAGCAGGCCGGCGTCGTTGAGCACCGCAGTGCACTGCGTCGCCGAGACGCAAGCGATCGCGAGGTCTGTGGGCAGCGTCGCCCCGGTGCTGCCGTCGATCGCGATGGGGGCGGGCGTGCCGGGCGATTCCGGGTCGAACGTCACCTCGCCCCCTGAGAAGTCGATGGCCGTGCACTGGCTCGGCGATGCGCATGCGAGCGCGCCAAGCCCATAGGCGTCGGTCGGGGTGCGCGTGACGAGCCCCGGCGAGACAGGGTCGAACGTCACCTCACCGCCGCTGTAGTCGACCGCGGTGCACTCGCTCGTCGACGGGCACGCGAGGGCCATCACTTCGCCGTAGCTGGTGTCGATCGGCGTTCGCGTGGGAGCACCGGGGGACGCCGGGTCAAAGCTCACCTCGCCGCCCGAGAAGTCGACCGCGGTGCACCGCGTTTCCGAGGTGCACGCGACCGCCTTGACACCAGCTGTGACATCTATCCCGTAGCGGGTGGGCGTGCCGGGCGATTCCGGGTCGAACGTCACCTCACCGCCGCTGCCGTCGACGGCGACGCACCGGCTCGTCGACGGGCACGCGATCGCGACGAGGCCGTCGGCATCGATCGCAGTGTGAGTGACGGCGCCTGGCGAGGTGGGGTCGAAGGTCATCGCATTGCCTTCGCCGTCGATGGCGGTGCATTGACTGCTCGACGGGCACGCGAGCGCCTCCAGGGTGTCCGGCCTGTCATCGACGGTGATGCGCGTCGTGGCGCCAGGTGACTGCGGATCGAACGACAGGGCGTCTCCACCGCCGTCGATGGCTGTGCACCGATCGGCCGACGGGCACGCCACCGAAGGCAGAGCTGCGCCGTATCCGGCCGCCGGCCAGTCGTCGCGATAGTTGAGGAACACCTCGGAAGACCACGAGATTTCGGCCTGTGCCACCCCCGAGCAGCTCAGCACGAACAGCGCCGCCAGCGCCGCGACCAAGCCCCCCCACCGGCGGCGGGCCTCGCGCCGACGGCATGCAATCGCCCCACGCCGCAGCGCGGAACGCCTTGAAAGCATTCCGCGATCCTACTGCGCCCATTCGTGCGACGTCCGTGACCTCCGCGCCGCCATCGAGGCTCGGCCCCTCCGGCCCCGCAAGCCTGGGCCGGCGTGGCGCGCACGCGCAGGAGCGGCGCGGCGCCCCCGCGCTCCAATACGCTTGCGCGTCCCCCGCCGAACGGCCCCTTCTCACAGCGAGCCCTCACATCGCCACCGACGCCGACATCGCCGCAACCGCGCTCGAGGACCCGCTGGGGGTGGTGGCGGACGCGCTGCTGCGCGGCGAGGAGGCGCTCGAGCTCGCCTCGCGCCATCTCGACCCCTCGCTCGTGGACGTGCTCGCGATCCTCGGCTTCGACAAGCGCTACGTGTCCGCGCAGGGCTCGTACCTGTACGACGCCGACGGGCGCGCCTATCTGGACTTCCACAGCGGCGAGGGCTTCGCCAGCCTCGGCCACAACCACCCGGACGTGCGCCGCGTGCTGCAGAACACACTCGCCGCCGACCTCGTGGACGGCGTGCAGATCCACTACTCGGCGCTCGCGGGGATGCTCGCGGAGGCGCTCTGCGGGCTGCTGCCCGACGGCCTGGACGCGGTCTTCTTCGCCAGCACCGGCGCCGAGGCCGTCGATTCGGCGATGAAGTTCGCGCGCGCCGCCAGCGGGCGCTCGCGGCTGATCTCTTGCGAGAGCGGCTTTCACGGCGTCACGCTCGGGCCGCTCTCGCTGGTCGGCGACGACTTCTTCAAGGAGGGGTTCGGGCCGCTGCTGCCGGGCTGCTGCACCGTGCCGTTCGGCGACCTCGAGCGGCTCGAGGCCGAGCTGCGCGCCGGCGACGTCGCCGCCTTCATCGTCGAGCCGGTGCAGGGCCGCACCGTCACGCTGCCGCCCGCCGGCTATCTGCAGGCCGCGCAGGAGCTCTGCCGCCGCCACGGCGCGATGTTCGTGCTCGACGAGATCCAAACCGGGCTGGGGCGCACCGGCGCCTGGTTCGCGCTCGAGCGCTGGCGCCTGCAGCCCGACTTCGTGCTGGTCGGCAAGGCGCTCAGCGGCGGCTGCATGCCGGTGGCCGCGATGGTCACCAGCCGCGAGATCTACCAGCGCGCGGTGGGCACGCTCGAGCGCTGCTACGTGCACCAGTCCACCTTCGGTCGCAATCGCCTGTCGATGGCCGCCGGCCTGGCCACCATCCGCGTGATCGAGCGCGACGGCCTGCTGGCGCACGCCGCGCGCATGGGCGAGCTGCTGCGCGAGGGGCTCGCCGAGCTCCAGCGGCGCCACCCCATCGTCAAGCAGGTCCGTGCCTGCGGGCTGATGATCGGGGTCGAGCTGGGCGAACCGGGCGGGCGCATGGCGCGCGTCAACTGGCGCCTCATCCACATGGCCAGCGAGGGCCTCTTCCCCCAGCTCGTGGTGATCCCGCTGCACCGCGACCACGGCGTGATCACGATGGCCGCCGGCAAGAACGACGTGATCAAGCTGCTGCCGCCGCTGACGGTCTCCGAGCGGGAGGTCGCGAGCTTCCTCGCCGCGCTCGACGCGGTGCTCGCCGACTGCCAGGGCGCCGGCGGGCGCAACTGGGGCGTGGTGCGCGAGATCGCCGCCACCACGCTGCGCCGCCGCGCGCGCGCCGCCGCGCGGTGAGCGCTAGCGCCGGCCGCGCGCAAACGCCCGCAACGGACGCGGGCGCGCCTCGGCGCGCCGGGCCCGTGCTGGTCACCGGCGCCACCGGCTTCATCGGCGGGCGGCTGGCCGCGCGCCTGGCCGCCGACGGCCGCCCGACGCGCTGCCTCGCGCGCGCCGGCAACGACACCGCGCAGCTGGAGCGGCTCGACGTCGAGGTCGCGCGCGGCGACCTGCGCGACGCGGCCTCGCTGCGGCGCGCCGTGGACGGCTGCGCGAGCGTGGTGCACTGCGCCGCGCTGGTGTCCGACTGGGCCACCGTGCAGGAGATCCGCGAGGCCAACGTGCTCGGCACGCGTCGGCTGCTCGCGGCCTGCGCCGCCGCACGCGTGCGGCGCTTCGTGCACGTCAGCAGCACCGACGTGTACGGCCACCCCGGCGGCGGCGCCGTCGACGAGCGCTACCGCTCCACGACCTTTCGCAACTGGTACTCGCAGAGCAAGCGCGAGGCCGAGGCGGAGGTTCGGGCGGCGGGCGCCGGGGGCGTTCGCGAGGCCGGCGCCGGCGAGCCGCTCGAGACCGTGATCCTGCGCCCCGCCACCGTCTACGGCCCCGGCTCGCGGGACGTGATCGGCGAGATCGCGCGGGCGCTGCGCGCCCGTCAGATGCTGCTCGTCGCCGGCGGGCGCGCCGACGCCGGGCTCTGCCACGTTGACAACCTGCTCGACGCGGTGCTGCTCGCGCTCGAGCTCCCCGCCGCCGCCGGCGGGCTCTACAACGTCAGCGACGGCCTCGAGGTCAGCTGGCGGCGCTTCACCGACGACCTCGCCGCGGGCCTTGGCTGCCCGCCCGCTCGCCTGTCCCTCCCCTACCCGCTCGCCGCCGCGATCGCCGTCGCGCTCGAGCGCGGCTACCGGCTGCTGCGCCGCGCCACCGGCTTGCGCTCGCCGGCGCTGCTCTCGCGCCAGGCCGTGCAGGTGCTGGGACGCGACCAGCGCTTCAGCAGCGAGAGGCTGCGCCGCGAGCTCGGCTGGGAGCCGCGCGTGGACTACCAGGCCGGCCTCGCCGGCACGCTCGCCTGGCTACGCGGCTTCGCTTCAGACACGCCGGCGCCGCTGCGCCGGCGCGCGGGCGAATCGGGAAGCGGCTAGCCTGAGCGCACCGTGGCGAAGCTCTTCTACCGGCCGCTCGGCATGCTCAGCGGGCGTATCGCGGGCGTGCTCGCACGCCGCACGTTCGCGTCGCTGTGGCGGCTGGTGGACCGGCGCGAGCCCCCGCGCGCGCAGCAGCGCCGCGTCGGCATCGCCAAGCTCGCGCTCGCGCTGGCGCTCGAGGGGGCCGCGTTCAGGGTCGCCGGCGGGGTCCTGGACCACCTCTCGCGCGAGTGGTTCGCCCGTTTCACCGGGCGCTGGCCCGGCGAGCGCGAAGCGGAGCCCGAGCCAGCCGCGGACTGAACCCGCCGGCCCGGCCGGACCGGAGTCAGAGCCTAGCCCGCGGACCTGCCGCTATGCCGCCACCGGCTCCTCCTCATCGCTGTCCGCGCGCCCGGCCGCCAGCGCCACCACCTCGCCGACGCGAGCGGGCCCCAGCGCGAACAGCGCGATCAGCGCGCCCGCCAGCGCGAAGCCCGCGCCCACCGCGAACGCCAGGTCGAAGCCCCTCGTGAGCGCGTGCGCCGCGCCCGCGCCGGCGTCCGCGCGCGTCTGCGCGTCGGCGATCGTGGAGAGGATCGCAAGACCCAGCGCGCCGCCCACCAGGCGCGAGGTGTTGAGCAGGCCCGAGCCCATGCCGGCCTGCGAGGGCGGCAGGCTGTGCATCGCCACGATCGTGGCCGGCACCAGCGACATGCCCATGCCGATCGCCGACAGCAGCGCGCCGGGGAGCACGTCGGGCAGGTAGGAGCCGCGCGGCGCGACGCCGATCAGCAGCGCGATGCCGCCGCTCGCCAGCAGCATGCCGGCGGCGATCACGCTGCGCGCGCCCACGCGCCCCACCAGTCGCGGCGCCAGCGTCGAGGCGGCGAAGATCGACAGCGTCATCGGCAGGAACGACAGGCCCGCCTCGATCGCGTCGTAGCGCAGCACCTGCTGCAGGTAGAGCGTGAGGAAGAACCACACCGGGAAGAACGCGGCGTACAACAGCAGCACCACCACGTTGGCCGCGCGCAGGTTCCCCGCGCGCAGCGCCGACAGCGCCACCAGCGGCGCCGCCGCCACGCGCGCCTCCACGTGCAGGAACGCCGCCAGCAGCGCCAGCCCGCCGAGCAGCGGCGCCAGCACGCCCGGCGAGCCCCAGCCGAGCGTGTCGGTGCGCACGATCCCGAACGTCAGGCTCACCAGGCTGGCCGTCACCAGCAGCGCCCCGGCCACGTCGAAGTGGCGCGTGCTGGCCTCCGCGCGCGCCGGCGGGATCACGCGCAGCCCGAACGCGATCACCGCCGCGCCTAGCGGCACGTTGATCGCGAAGATCGCGGGCCAGCCGAAGGCCTGCGTGAGCACGCCGCCGAGCAGCGCGCCCGAGGACGCGCCCAGCGCGCCCATCGCGCCCCACAGCCCCACCGCGCGGTTGCGCTCCGGGCCCGCCTCGAAGGCGCTCGTCACGATCGCCAGCGTGGCCGGCGAGAGCACCGCCCCGCCGAAGCCCTGCAGCGCCCGCGCGCCCAGCAGCAGGGCCTGGCTGTCCGACAGCGTGCACGCCAGCGACGACAGCGAGAACAGCGCCGTGCCGGCCAGGAACACGCGCCTGCGCCCCAGCAGGTCCGCGCAGCGGCCGCCCAGCATCAAGAAGCCGGCGAACGTCAGCGTGTAGGCGTTGACCACCCACTGCAGGCCGGTGGTCGAGAAGCCCAGGCCGGCGTGGATCGAGGGCAGCGCCACGTTCACCACCGACACGTCCAGGATCACCATGAACTGCGCCAGGCACACCACCACCAGCAGCGCCGTGGTTGAGCGCTTGCGGTCTGCGGCTATCCTTCGGAGTACGGTCACGAGTTCCAGTCTGAGAGCTTTTTATCCAAGTAGTAGAGAACGGTTTATCCTGGTAGAGAACATGCCACCATCGCCCGTCGGACAGCCCCTCGCGGCGCCCGCGCCCGCGCCGCCCGCGCCCGCGCCGCCCGCGCCCGCGCCGCTCGCGGCCGCGCCGGCCCTCGATCCCGATAACGACGGCAACGGCGCCGTCCGTGAGATCGCGAGCTCGGGCGAGCGCCGCCGCGACGAGCTCGCCCACTTCCTGCGCACCCGCCGCACCGCGCTGAAGCCCGAGGACGTGGGGCTGGCGGGCGGCGGGCGGCGGCGCACGCCGGGCCTGCGGCGCGAGGAGGTGGCGCAGCTCGCCGGCGTGGGCGTCACGTGGTACACGTGGCTCGAGCAGGGGCGAGACGTGCGCGCCTCGCTGGACGTGCTCGAGGCGCTGGCGCGGGCGCTGCGCCTCAGCCGCGCCGAGCGCACGCACCTGATCCTGCTCGGGCGCGGCGAGGAGCCGCCGCCGTGCAAGGCGCCCGCCGAGCGCGTCTCCCCCTCGCTGCGGCGGCTGATCGAGCACCTCGGACCCAACCCCGCCTACATCCTCGGCCGCCGCTGGGACTACCTCGCCTGGAACGACGCCGCCGCCGCGCTGCTGGGCGACTTCGCGCGCATCCCGCGGGCCTCGCGCAACCACGCCTGGCTGACCTTCACCGACCCCGCGCGCCGCGAGATGTTCACCGACTGGGAGTGCAGCGCGCGCACGCTCGTCGGCAAGTTCCGCGCCGACAGCGCGCGCCACATCGGCGACCCCGAGTTCGAGTCGCTGATCGCCGCGCTGCGCGCCACCAGTCCCGAGTTCGCCTGCTGGTGGGAGCTGCACGAGGTCTCCCAGGGCGGCGGCGCGCGCAAGGACCTGCGCCACCCCGCCGCCGGCCTGATGTCCTTCACCCATGCCGTCTTCCACCCCGCCGAGGCGCTCGAGCAGCGGCTGATCCTGTACTCGCCGCTGCCCGACCACCACACGCCCGCGAAGCTCGCCGGCCTGCTGGCCGAACGGGCCGTCGCGCGGGGCGCCGGCGGAGCGCCCGCCGGCAGCATCGCGCCGGCCCAGGCCGCCGCGCGGCGCGGGCGCGCCGCGCCCGTACGCGCCTAGAGCGCCACGCCCGCCGGTCGCGCGTCCTCGCTCTGCTCGCGGCGCAGCACCTTCAGCAGCTCCTCGCTGGGGCCCGCCAGGTAGGCCTGGTCGCCGGGCGCGAAGCGGGTGTCGCGCCGCGGCGGGTGCTCGAGGCGCTGCGCCTCGCCGGCGCGGCGGATCGCCACCACGCGCATGCGCGCCGACAGCTCGCGCATGGCCACGCCCGCGAGGCCGCCGCGCGGAGCCACCGTGAGGCGCGCCAGCAGGAACGGCTCGTGGTCCACGAAGAACGTCGCCAGCACGTCCAGCCCCAGCGCCACGCCGATGAACCACGGCGCGGCGATCGCCGAGGTGGACCACACGTGGTGGAAGTGGAAGCTGCGCTGCACGCGCTGCCCCAGCGGGCGGTCGAACACGCGCAGCACCACCGGCACGTCGAACCAGCGCTCGCCGAGGCCGTCCCTGACCGCGAGCCCGGTCTCGATGTTGGCGAGGTCGTCGCTGGTGAGGATCGCCACCGCAGCCGCGCCGCGCAGGTTGGCGAGGTCCAGCGTGGCCTGCAGCGTGGCGTCGCCGACCACCGCGCGCACCCCCATCGCGCGCGCCTGGTTGAGGTAGGGGTTGGACTCGTCGCGCTCGATCACCACCACGTCCTTGCCGTGCGCGATCAGGCCCTCGAGCACGCGCATGCCGACCGCGCCGAGGCCCACCACCAGCACGTGCCCACCGGCGCCCAGCACGCGCGCGCGGCCCAGCGACTGGTCGATGCGGCGGCGCACCAGCGTGTTGGTGATGAAGCTGAAGAGCGTCGTCAGCACCGCCGCGCCGAGCACGATCAGCAGCACGCCGAACGCCTCCAGCCACTGCGACTGGCCGGAGAACGAGAAGTCGCCGAAGCCCACCGTGGAGATCGTCTCGACCGTGAAGTAGGCCGCGTCCAGCACGCTCAGGTGCGCGTGGCCGTCGCTGGGGTGGTAGGCGAAGCGCAGCACCAGCGTCGAGATCACCACCATCACCGCCACGATCGCGAGCAGCACGCGCAGGCCGCGGTCGCGCTCGTCCACCAGCGCGCCCCGGCGCTCCCTGATCGGGGCGAGCGCGCCCAGGCGCGCCGCCGCGCGCGCCGGGCCCGCGCCCAGCGAGTCCCCCAGCCCCGCCTCGTGCAGCTGCCCGGTGGCGCCCAGCAGCCACACCCTGTCGCCCTCCCGGACCTCGAGGTCGCGCCCAGGGCACGCCAGCAGCTCGCCGCCTTCGCGGCCGGCCACGCCCATCGGCGCGAGATCGCCGTACAGCCGCCGCAGCGTGCCCGCCTGCGCCGCCGTCGCCTCCACCACCGCGAACGGCTCGCCCTCCACGTCCAGGCGGTGCGCGCTCTCGCGCGTGCACGTCTCGATCACCGACGGCGCGAACAGCGCCGCCACGTCGAGCACGCTGCCCGCGCCGGTCACGCCCGCCACGCCCCTGCCAACGGCGGAGTTGTCGAGGTTCACCACCACCTTCGTCGCCGGGTTCAGTTCGCGCACCAGCAGCGCCGTGCCGAGCGCCTTCAGGTCGTCGCGCTCCACGCACGCCACCGCCGCCGCGCCGGCCAGGCCCGCCTGCCACAGCGTGTCCTCGACGTGCGCGCCGGGACGCAGCTGCGGGATGCCCAGCTGGGCGCCCAGGCCGGCGAGCGCGGAGTCGGGGTCGTCGTCCACCACCACCACGCGCGTGCCCGCCGCGCACAGCTGCTCTACGATGCGCACGCCCACCCCGCGCAGGCCGCACACGATCACGTGCCCGCTCCAGGCGCGGCACGCCTCCGCCCTCTCGCGCGTGATGCCCCCCGCGGCGAGCGCCGCCGAGCCGCCCGCGGTCGCCGGCCCGTCGTCCTCCCGCCTCAGCTGCTCCAGGGGTCCCGTGGTGTCCTCCGCCGGCTCGCGCGCGGTCCCGGACGCTCCTGGTCCCGGACGCTCTTGCCTGCTCAGATGCTGGTCCAGCGCGGCTCCGCCCGCCAGCTACAGGCGTCGGAAGCGCGCCGGCGGCGCTTGGACCGGCGTACAGGCGCCGCTAGGCCGCTTCGACCGCGCGCGCCAGCTCCGCCAGGCTCACCCCGAGCGCCTTGGCGATCACCCGCACGGTGGCCCATGCGGGGCTCGCCTGGCCCAGCTCGATGCGTGCGAGTGTGCCAGTCGTGATCCCAGAACGGTACGCGAGTGCTTCCTGAGTGGCGCCCCGCTCCTCGCGCAGGCGCCGCAATACGGCAGCGAGGGCGGGATCTGGCGGTAGGTGCCGCGGCACCGGCCAAACATCGCACGCCGTCCGCGCTCAGGTCCATATCTTCTGCTGCTCATTGTCTACAATGCATGGTATAGGACCAGATGCTCGCTATGCATGCTCGTCGCACCTACACCGTCCAGCTCCACCTCACCCCGGACGAGTGGAGCCTGGTCTCAAGGCTCGCACATCTGCGCGGCCTGACCGTAGAGGAGCTGTTGCGCGAGGGGCTGCGCCTGTCGCCGCCCGAGGGCCCGCCCGGCGAGCCTGAGCGCGGGCGCCTGCTGGCGCTGCGCCCGCGCCCCGCGCGCTGACTCAACCGCCGGCGCGCGGCTGCCGATGCCGTACTGGTGTCGAGCAGCCGCAGCCCAGCGCCAGCCGTGCAGGAGAGCGCCGTGCGCCGCGGCGCGCCCGCCGGCGCCCTCGCTCCCTCCAGCCCGATGGCGATCGCCGCGCGCGCCTTCGGCGACCGCTACCCGCCGGTCGAGCGCCACTGGCTCGTGCGCTGCGCCGGCGTCGCCTACCTGGTCTCGGCCGCGATCTACCTGCCGTGGCTGTTCTCCGTGCTCAACCAGCGCCTGCCGTGGTTGGCCTGGCCGTTCCTCGCCGCCAACCTGTTCACGCTCGCCACCACCCTGCTGAGCGTCTTCAACCACTGGTGGCGCAGCGTGCCAGACGCCCACCCCGTGGCCCCCGGCGAGGAGCCCACCGTGGGCATCATCGTCCCCTGCTGCGGCGAGCCCGTGCCGATGATCCTGCGCACGATCGCCTCCGTGCTCGAGCAGGACTGGCCGCGCGAGCGCATGGTGATCGTGGTCAGCGACGACGGCCACGACCCGCAGCTGGCGCAGGCCCTGCGCTCCTGGCCGGTGATCTACCACTCGCCGCCGCCGCGCTTCGCGCCCGGCCGCGACGGCGCCGCCAAGGCCGGCAACCTCAACTCCGCGCTGACGATGCTGCTGGCGGCGTCCTCCACGCAGGGAGGGCACCCCGAGCTCGCCTACGTGGAGACGCGCGACTGCGACGACGAGCTCGGCTCGAACGCGTTCCTGCGCCACACCGTCGGCCAGCTCGAGCGCGACCCCCGCCTCGCCTACGTGCAGACCATCAAGGAAACCCAGGTCAGCGCCGGCGATCCCTTCAACAACCGCGAGGCGATGTTCTACCGCGGCCAGATGCTCTCGCGCAACGCCGCCAACGCCACCTTCCCGTGCGGCTCCGGCGTGGTGTGGCGGCGCGCCGCGCTCGAAGACATCGGCCTGTTCCCCACCTGGAACCTGGTCGAGGACCTGCAGTCCGGCGTGGAGGCGCTGCGCCGTGGCTGGCGCAGCTGCTACCTGCCGATCGTGGGCGCCATGGGCCAGCACTCACCGGAGGACGTCCCCAACGTCTACAAGCAGCGCGGCACGTGGGCGATCGACACCGTCAGGCTGATGATCTGGGGCGAGCTCGGGGGTCTCGGCCTGCGCCAGCGCGCGCAGTTCTACGAGCTGCTCTGCTACTACCTGCAGGCCTTCACCGTGCTGGTGTACGTGCCCAGCATCGTCGGCGCGCTGCTCGGCTACCTGCCGTTCACCGCCGGCGGGCGCAGCTTCCTCGAGCACATGCTGCCGATCGTGCTCGCCAACGAGGCGTGGCTGCTGGCCATCAACCGCCCCTACAACGACCGTCGCCGCCGCCAGCGCCACCCCGTGCGCGAGTTGTGGCGCGTGCGCATCATCTGGAGCGGGCTCGCGCCCGTCTTCATCAGGGCCTCCATCCAGGCCGTCCTCGGCGGCCCGCGCCGCAAGCCGGTCTACAAGGTCACGCGCAAGCACACCGACGTGCGCTGGCACTGGGGCCACACGCTGCCGCAGACCACCGTGCTGCTCACGGTCGCCGGCACGATCGCCTACGCGCTGCGCGCCGGCACGCTGCCGCGGCCGACGACGCTGATCCCGTTCGTCTACTGGGGCGGGCTGTACGTCGCGCTGTTCGCGGGCTTCGTCGCGCGCAGCTGGTACGGCGTGGTCAGCCTGCGCCGCGCGCTCGTGCCGGCCGTGCGCAGGGCCGGCGCCGCGCTGCCCGCGCCCGCGGCGGCGGAGGACGCCGGCGCGCGCGAGCGGGTCGCCGGCTGAGCCGCTCGCTTTTTCCCGGAAGGTGCGGGATCGACGCGCGCCGGGCCTTGCATTCGCCGCGCGCTCGGCCTAGGTTGCTCACGACGCGGTTCCCGAGCCGCAAAGAGCGAGGCCACTGAGGTGTGAGGCCGCGCCACCCGAACCGAAAGGCCCTCGCGGGCCGGAAGGGAAAGGTTCCTCAAGCGGCTCAGGGCCGCGTCGCTTGCGTTCTGCGCCGGCTCCCCCGCCGCCGAGCGCCCGCGGCGGGCCCCCGATGTCGCGCCGCCGTCCACGCGCCGGTCGCCGCTACCAGCAGGGTTCGTAGCGCTTGCCGTTCAGTTCCAGGTTGAAGCGCGCGCCCATGATCCCCACCGCCTCGTCCGCCGCGCAGAACTTCTTGCGCCGGCGGCGGTACTCCGCGTTCAGCACCGGCTTGCCCTCCTGCAGGTAGGGGTAGAAGAGTTCGCATTCGCGGTACTGGTTGCACTGCTCGCTGAGCGCGCCGTCGAAGTAGGGCAGCAGCTGCGGCGTCTGCTCGCCGTCGTTCTTCTGCAGCACCGCCATGCCCAGCGAGTGCACCGCTTCGGCCACCCACTCGTCGTAGCTCAGCTGCTGCTGCGCGGTCAGCGGGAAGCCGGTCTTGTTGGCGTAGCCTTCGATGTTGTCCGGCTCCACCGCGTCGAAGCCCTTTTCGCGGCACATCTGGAAGCGCGCCGTCATGATCGGCTCGAGCACGCCCAGCTGGCGGATGTCCAGCCAGCGCTCGCCGGGCCAGCCGTTGGACCTGCCCAGCACCGCCGCGGGGAACTCCGAGTAGTCCGGGCGCCAGTCCTCCGCCGTGCCCACGTCGACGTAGCAGATCACGCGCTTGCCCTGCGCGTGCAGGCTCGCCACCTCTTCGGCGCCGTTTTCAAAGCCGTCGATGTCGTATGCCGCCACCGGCACCTCGTTGTCCACGTCGCCCTGCAGCTGCCAGTACCACGTCAGCTGCTGCGGCGGGTGCCACCAGCTGGTCTTCGCCTGCGCCGGCGTCGCCCAGGCCGCCGCGCAGAGGCTCGCCAGCAGCAACGCCTTCGCCGCCACGCCGGTCGAGCCACCACGCGAGCCCGTCCCCATATAAAAAACGATCGTAGAGCACCGTCGCGCCGCCGCGCGCGAGCGCCCGTGCCCGCGGCACCGGCGCGGCGCCGAGCTCTTACGGCCCGCTTAGAGGCAGGTAAGCGGCGCTTCACCGCCGCGCGCCAGCATCTGCGCATGCTCGCCACCGCCGTCGCGCCGCACCTGTTCTGGATCGCCTCCCGCGCCGCCGGCATCGCCGCGCTGCTGCTGTCCAGCCTCACCGTGTGCGTCGGGCTGTCGATGGGCTCGCGCCTGCTCAAGCGACGTCGCGCCGAGCTGCGCGTGGCGCACGAGGCGCTGTCGCTGGCCGCGCTCGGCGCGCTCGCCGTGCACGGCCTGAGCCTGCTGGGCGACCGCTACCTGCATCCCAGCCTCGCCGACGTGTCGATCCCGTTCGTGGGCTCCTACGAGACCGTCTGGACCGGCGTCGGCATCGTGGCCTTCTGGATGCTGCTCGTGCTCGGCCTCTCCTACTACGCGCGCGCCCGCATCGGCGTGCAGCGCTGGCGGCGCCTGCACCGCCTCGCGGCGCTCGCCTGGCTGCTGGGGCTCGCGCACTCGCTCGGCGAGGGCACCGACGCCGGGCAGGCGTGGTTCCTCGCGATGATCTCGCTCGCCGTGGCGCCGGCGCTCGCGCTGCTGCTCGCGCGGCTCGCCGGATCGCTGCTCACGCCCGGCCCGCTGCCCGCCGCGCCGCGCGCCGAGGCCGCGCGATGAGCCACCGCGAGCCCCGCCCAGGGACCGACGCGTCGAAGCTGCACGCGCGCGCGCAGGCGCGCCGCCGGCGCGAGGCCGTGCGCCGCCGCGCGCGGCGCATCCGCCGGGCCGTCGCCGCGCTCGCCGTCGCCCTGTTCGTCGCCTCCTTCGCCGTCATCTACGTGCAGCTCGCCAGCGGCCACGACCCGGCGCTGCTCGCCTCCGCCTCCAGGCGCCGCGCCGCCACCGCCACCCCCTCGAGCAGGGGCGGCGAAGGCCGCTCGAGCTCGGAGCCGGAAGCCGCCGGCGCCGTCTCCGCCGTCACCACCTCGCAGTCATGAGCGGCGCGCCGGAGGCGGTCGAGCGCTTCGAGTGCTTCGGCTCTCGCTGCGGGGTGCTGGTGGCGGGCGCTCGCGCGGACGGGCGCTCGGCGCGCGCGGCGGCGGAGCTGGCCAGGCTGGCGCTGCTGGGGTGGCACGAGCGCTTCTCGCGCTTCCTGCCCGAGAGCGAGCTGTCGAGGTTGAACGCAGACCCCGCCGAGACGATCGCGGTGAGCCCGCTGATGGCGCGCCTGGCCGCTGCGACGCGCGCGGCCGGCGAGCGCACGCGCGGCCTGGTCGACGCGACGCTGCTCGGCGCGATCGAGCGCGCCGGCTACGACAGCCGGATGGAGGGGCGGGTGGAGCCGCCGCCGCTGGCGCTGCTGCTGGAGCTGGCGCCGGCGCGAGCTGTCGCCTCGCCGTCGCCCGCGGCGAGCTGGCGAGCGATCGAGGTCGACGTGGCCGCCGGCGTGCTCACCCGCCCGCCCGGCGTGGGGCTCGACGGCGGCGGCCTCGCCAAGGGCATGTTCGCGGACGCGCTCGGCCGGCGGCTCGCCGGCCACGCGAGCTTCGCGGTGGACTGCGGCGGCGACCTGCTGCTCGGCGGCGGCGCGGGCGCGAGACGGCAGGTGCGGGTGCAGAGCCCGTTCGACGGGCGCACGCTGCACACGTTCGAGCTGGCTTGCGGGGGCGTGGCCACCAGCGGCATCTCGAAGCGGTGCTGGCTCGACGCGGAGGGCAGGCCGTGCCACCACCTGCTGGACCCGGCGAGCGGCCGCGCGGCGTTCACCGGGGTGGTGCAGGTCACGGCGCTCGCCGCCACGGCCCTGGAGGCCGAGGTCAGGGCGAAGGCGGCTGTGCTGAGCGGGCCACGCGGCGCCAGGAGGTGGCTCGCTCGGGGTGGACTGGCGGTGTTCGACGACGGCTCTCACGAGCTGGTGGCGCCGCCCCCGGCGGTGAGCGTGGCGCGGCTCGCACGGACGGCGGGACCGCGCCGGCTCGCGGCCGCGGCCGGCTAGCGCGCCGGCGCGTCGGCCTCGGCGGGCTCGTTGCGGGCGCCGGCCGGCGCCGGCTGGTGCTCCCGCTGCGGCGCCCGTGCGGCCACCGCGAGCGCCACCGCGACGAGCGCCGCGGCGATCCAGAACGCCAGGTGATAGCCGCCGGTGAGCGCCGCGTCGATCCCATGCCCGCGCGCGCTCAGCGCCCGCGCGTGCGAGGCCGAGACCGTGGCGAGCACGGCGAGGCCGAGGGCGCCGCCGACCTGGGCGGTGGTGTTGACGAGGCCCGAGGCGAGACCGGCCTCGTGCGGGGCGGCTCCGGACATGGCGAGGCCCATCAGCGCGGGGAAGCACACGCCGGCGCCGAGGCCGATCAGCAGCATGGCGGGCAGCACCTGGGTGGTGTAGCGAGCGTGCACGGGAACGCCCGCGAACGCAACCAGCCCGGCCATCACCAGCACGAGCCCGGCGAGCAGGCAGGCGCGCACGCCGAAGCGCGTGAGCAGCCGCTCGGAGTAGCGGATCGAGAGCAGCCCCATGGACAGCGTGACGGGCAGGAAGGCGAGCCCGATCTGCAGCGCGTGGTAGCCGAGCACGCGCCGCAGGTAGAGCGCGCCGAGGAAGAACATGCCGAACATGCCGGCCACGGACAGCACCTGGACGAGGTTGGCGACGGCGACCGCGGGCACGCGGAAGATGCGCAGCGGCACGAGCGGCTGGCGGGCGCTGGCCTCGCGGGCGAGGAAGGCGCCGAGCAGCGCGAGCGCGGCGGCTGCGAAGGCGAGCGTGCGGGTGGCCGCCCACCCGGATTCCGCGGCGGGCCCCACGATCGTGTAGACGCCGAGCATCAGCGCGGCGGTGATCAGCACCGCGCCGGCGACGTCGGCGCCGGCGCCGAGGCCGAGGCCGGCGTCGCGCGCGAGCAGGCGCCGCGAGAGCGCCAGCGTGAGCGCGCCGACGGGGACGTTGACGAAGAAGATCCAGTGCCAGTCGAGCGACTGCGTGAGCAGGCCGCCGGCGAGCAGCCCGACGGAGCCGCCGGCGGAGGCGACGAACGCATACACGCCGATCGCGCGCGCCTGCTCGCGGGGCTCGGGGAACATCGTGACGATCATCCCCAGGATCACCGCGGAGGTCATCGCGCCGCCGACGCCCTGCGCGAAGCGGGCGAGCACCAGCAGCGTCTGGCTGCCGGCGAGCCCGCAGGCGAGCGAGGAGAGCGTGAACAGGCTCACGCCGGCGAGGAACACGCGCCGGCGCCCGAGCAGGTCGCCGAGCCGGCCGGCGAGCAGCAGCAGCCCGCCGAAGGAGACGAGATAGGCGTTGACCACCCAGGCGAGGCTGGCGCTGGAGAAGCCCAGCTGCTGCTGGATGGAGGGCAGCGCGACGTTCACGACGGTGACGTCGAGCACGATCATGAGCATGCCGGCGCACAGCACGTACAGCGCGATCCAGCGCGAGCGCTCGGTGTAGCCGCTCATGCTCCCTGCGCCGGCGCCCGCAGCGCCGCCTCCAGCGCGTCGAGCAGCTCACGCGTGCCGTGCTCGCGCTCGGCGGCGTGGTCGAGGCCGTCGAGGAACACGCCCTGCTCGGTGAAGGTGAGCGTGGTGCCCTCGCCGTGCCCCTCCGGGGACGGCGAGGCGGCGAGCTCGATGGTGGCGAGCGACACGGAGATGCGCTGTCGGTCGCGGTACATCTCGTAGGCGTGCACGATGCGCTCGCCCTCGACGATGTCGCAGAAGCGCGAGTCGAAGGCGTAGAGCGCGCCGTCGGGCACCTGCACGGTCATGCGCTCGCTGCCGCCGACGCGGAACTCGAGCCGGTGCTCGCCCTTCAGCTCCGGCGGGCCGAACCACCGCTTCTTCTGCTCCGGGTCGGCCCACGCGCTCCACACGCGTGCGGGCGGCGCGGGGTAGCTGCGCTCGATCGTGAAGGTGGCGTGCTGGGTGGATCTCTGGCTCACTGCCTGCTCCCTTTCTGAGTGGACGGCTGGCTTGGGTGCGCGGCGAGGAACTGCCCGAGCTCATCGAGGCTCCGCTCCCACATGCGCCGGCGCTCGGCGATCCAATGCTCGGCGCAGGCGAGCGCTTCGGGCCGGATCGAGCAGGTGCGCACGCGCCCGGCCTTGCTGGAGCGCACCAGCCCGCTGGCCTCGAGCACGTGCAGGTGCTGCACTACCGCCGGCAGCGACACCGGCAGCGGCCGCGCGAGCTCGCTGACGGTGGCGGGCCCGAGGATCAGGCGGTCGACCATCGCCCGCCGGGTGGAGTCGGCGAGCGCGCCGAACAGCGGCTCGACCGGGGGTTCCGTCTTCGCCTCATACTTAAGCATCAACTTAAGTATTATCAGATTTGATGAGGGGTCGCGCGCTGGGACCCGCGGGGATCTGCGATGGCCGCACGCTGCTGCGATACTCGCGGGCGATGCGCGCGCTGGTGCAGAGGGTGGAGAGCGCGGCGGTGCGCGTGGAGGGCGAGCTGGTGGCGCGGATCGGACCGGGCCTGCTGGTGCTGCTGGGGGTGGCGCGCGGCGACGACGAGGCGGCGGCCGACAGGCTGGCCGCGAAGGTGCTGGCGCTGCGCGTGTTCGCCGACGCCGACGGCAACATGAACGAGCCCCTGAACGGGCGTGAGATCCTGTGCGTGAGCCAGTTCACGCTCTACGGCGACGCGCGTCGCGGCAACCGCCCGAGCTTCGTGGCGGCTGCGCCGGGAGAGCTCGCGCAGCCGCTGTACGAGCGCTTCTGCGAGCGCGCCGGCGCGCGCCGCGGGGTGTTCGGCGCGCACATGCGGGTGGAGCTGGTGAACGACGGGCCGGTGACGCTGCTGCTGGAGACGCAGCCGCCGGCCTAGACGCTCGACGCGCCCGCGAGCGCCCGCCTCACGGCGCGGGCAACCGGAGACGCAGCCGCCGGCCCAGACGCTCGACGCGCCGCGAGCGCCCGGCTCACGGCGCGGGCATGCTGCCTTCGACCGGCTGCGCGCCGACGCTGCCGGCGACCTGCGCGCGCGCACCGGCGCCGGCGGTGCTCCAGTTGGCTGTGAACGAGGCGCGGGAGAAGCCGGATGCCTTCACGGCGAGGCTCGCCTGCACGCTCTGGCCCTCTTCGAGGGCGTCCGGTGGGGCGAGGCGCACGGTGCCGCTGACGGCGACGCCGGGGACCAGCTCGTCGCCCTTGAGCTTCAGCACGGTGCCGTGGTGGCCGGCCTTGACGGTGCCGCCCGCGAGGCCGTGGTCGATCGTGGCTTCGGTGGCCTGGTAGCGCGAGATGGCGTCGCCGGCGGTGCTGACGGCGGCGGCGGCGAGGCGCAGGTCGGCGGCCGGGGCCGGTGCGCCGGCTCCTTCCAGCGGCGCTTCTTCGGCGAGGCTCGCGGCGTACACGCCGACGGCGTGGATCGGCGGGACGGCGGCCGCGCAGGCGGCGTCGAGCGTGTCGAGCGCCTGCGGTTCGGCGACGAAGCGCTGCACGAGCTGCGAGCCGCAGGCGGTGTCGCCCTCGCCGACCACGTGCGTGGAGTTGGCCAGCTCGACGAAGCGCGCATGCGCGCCGAGCTGCGCGAGCACGGTGGGCACTTCGGCGGGCGGCGTCCAGGTGTCGAGCTCGCCGCCGAGCACGAGCACCGGCAGCGAGGCGGGCAGCAACGGCGGGCTGCCCGGCACCGGCGGCTGCGCCACCCGTGGCCGCGGCCAGTCCAGGCAGGCGGTGAAGGCCTCGGTGTTCTGGTCCTGTTCGAGCCATTCGCGGGTGCTGAAGGGAGCGAAGCTGCCGGGCGCGAGCGCGGCCTCGGCGGCGGCGAGCTGCGCGCGGCGCTGCGGCGGCGCGGAGCTCATCTGGAACAGCTGCGGGTAGTCCAGGCAGGACACCGCCAGGTACAGCCCGACCGAGTATTCGCTGACGGGCTCCTCGAAGTAGGCCTCGTCTTCGTCGAGGCGCTGCTGGTAGAGGCGCAGCAGCGGCGCCGGGTCATCGGCCTCGAGCAGGGCGCGCGCGGCGGCGTCGAGCTCCCGGTAGATGCGGGGGTCGCCGGCGGCGTCGCTGAGCAGGTTGACGAGCCCGACGGAGTTCATGCTGGCGCTTTCGAGCGCGCCTTCGGGGCCCGGCACGAGCGCTTCGACCGGGGCCGCGCGCAGCCTCGCGGCGAGCTCGCCGATGCGCGAGAAGGCGGGCTCGCCCTCGGCCTGCGCGCACGCCGGCCAGCGGCTGCAGGCGAGGTCGAAGTCGTTCGGCATGGCCTCGATCGAGGAGCGGTACCAGGGATCGAGGCCGATCGTCTGGTAGGTGGAGTCGAGGATCACGCTGCGCAGCAGCTGCGGGTAGCGCGCGGCGAACGCCTGCGCGAAGAACGAGCCGTAGGAGTCGCCGTACAGGTCCACCTTGCCGAGCGCGAGCGCCTCGATGACGGCGGCCATGTCCTCGGCGGCGGGGGCGGAGGTGAACAGGTCGGACGCGTGCACCCAGCGGCCGTCGGCATAGCGCCAGCGGTGGTTCAGCCCCGCTGCGCAGCCGGCGGCTGCGAGCTGGAAGGCGGCGCTGTCGGTGGCGCCCGTGAAGCTCTGCAGGGCGGGACATTCGATCGGCGTGGATTCGCCGGTGCCGCGGTTGTCGAGGACCAGCATGTTCCGGTCATCGAGCAGCGCCCCGTACATCGCGCTGTAGCCGGCGACGCCGCCGTCGTCTTCGTAGGAGACCGATTCGATCGAGGGGTAGCCCGGACCTCCCTCGACCGGCACCACGGTGCCGGCGGCGTGCCCGCCGGCGGGTTCGCGCGCGGGATAGAAGCGATAGGCGACCGAGATGTCGGGCGAGCCCGTCGCGGAGTAGTCGAGCGGCACCGCCAGCGTGCCGCAGTAGGCGAGCGGCCTGGCCTGGCAGCGCGCGAGCGTCTGCGTGCCCAGCTCGAGCCGGGAGGGGGCCTTCGCGGCGTGCGCCCGCGCGGAATCGCTCGTGCGCGCCGGGGCGCGCGCCGGCGCGGCGGCGCTCGCGCGGCCCGGCGCGAGAGCCGCGCTCGCGCGGCCCGGCGCGAGGGCAGCACACATGACCGCGAGGCCGAGCGTGCACCGTCCGACGTTCGCCACCGCCCGCACTGGCCCGCTCCTTTCGAGGGTTGCCCGATGCAGCCTAGAGCGTTCGCGGCCGGCCACCGGCGCCGGCGGCGGCGCGAGCAGCGACCCGCCGCGTGGTCGAGCATCGCGGGCGGACCTGATAGACCCCTCGGCGATGGGCACCCTGGGGAAGCTAGGCTTGCGCTCCGGCGGAGCGGTGCGCAAGCGCTGGTGGATCGCGCTGGCGGCGCTGGTGGCGGCGGGGCTGGTGGCGTTCGCGCTCTCGCAGCTGGACCTGCCGCGCGTGGGACACGCGCTGATCACCGCCGACCCGGCCTGGATCGCGCTGTCGCTGGGCCTGATGTCGGTGGCGATGCTGATGCGCTCGGTGTCCTGGCACCAGGTGCTGCGCGCGGCGCTGCCGGACACGCCGATCCGCTGGGGCCCGGTGGTGCGCGCGACGATGCTCGGCGTGATGGGCTCGGCCGTGTTCCCGGGCAGGCTCGGCGAGCCGACGCGGGTGCTGGTGCTGGCGCGCCGCTTCGAGGGGCGCACCAGCCGCCTGGTGCCGGTGATCGCCGGTACGGTCTTCTCGCAGACGCTGATCAACCTGCTGGCGCTGGGGATCCTGCTGGCGATCACCTTCACCAGCGTGCCGCTGCTGCACGGCCACCTCAGCGGCATCGTGGGGGCGCTGATCGTGCCGCTGCTGATCTGCCTGGTGGTGCTGCTCGGCCCGCGCCTCCTGCGGCGCGCGAGCGGCGCGCGCTCGCCGCGCCTGGCGCGCGCAGCCGGCACGGTGGCCCACGCGATGCACCTGGCGCGCCGCGGCCTGGTGGTGTTCGCGCGGCCCCGCTACGGCTCGACCGCGGTCGGCTTTCAGCTGCTGGCGTGGGCGCTGCAGTGGCTCGCCTGCTACGCGGTGCTGCTGGCGCTGTCGCTGCAGTCGCACGGCGGCCTGGTGGCGGCGGCGGCGATCCTGCTGGCGGTGAACCTGAGCGCGGTGCTGCCGGCGACGCCCTCGAACGTGGGCGTGTTCCAGGCGGCCTGCCTGGTGGTGCTGGCGGCCTACGGCGTGGGCGCCGGCCAGGGGCTGGCCTACGGGATCATCCTGCAGGCGGTGGAGGTCGTGACGGCGCTCGCGCTGGGCGTGCCGGCGCTGCTGAGGGAGGGCATGTCCTGGCGCGACATCCGCGCCGCCGCCGAGAGCGAGCGCGAGATCGAGCAGGCGGAGGTGAGGGGACGGGAGGGATAGCTCGCCGGTCAAGCCGGGCAAGGACGCTGCCCGGCGCCGTGCCGGCGGGACGCTAGCCGGCGAGCGCGCGCAGCGACTGGCGCAGCGAGCGCGTGGTCTGCAGCACGGCGGTGGGCTCATAGCCGCAGTGGGCCATGCAGTTGTCGCAGCGCGGGTCCCTGCCGCGGCCGTAGGCGCCCCAGTCGGTGGTCTCGAGCAGCTCTTTGTAGGTCGTGGCGTAGCCGTCGGACATCAGGTAGCAGGGACGCTGCCAGCCGAACAGCGAGTAGCTGGGGATGCCCCAGGCGGTGCAGTCGAATTCGGCCTTGCCCTCGAGGAAGTCGAGGAACAGCGGGCTGTGGTTCAGCCGCCAGCGCTTACGCCGCCCGCCGGCGAAGGCCTCGCTGAACAGCTGCCGCGTCTGCTGCACGCCGAGGAAGTGCTCCTGGTCGGGGGCTTTCTCGTAGGCGTAGGCGGGCGAGATCATCATCTCGTCCACTTCGAGCTCGTCGTTGAGGAAGTCGAGCACCTCGCGCACGGTCTTGGGCGAGTCGTGGGTGAAGAAGGTGGTGTTGGTGGTGACGCGGAAGCCCGCCGCCTTGGCCGCCTTGATCGCCGCCACGGCCTTGTCGAACACGCCCTCGCGCTCCACCGATTCGTCGTGGCGCTCGCGCAGCCCGTCCATGTGGATCGCCCAGGCGAAGTAGGGGCTGGGCTTGAAGTTGGGGAGCTTCTTCTCCAGCAGCAGCGCGTTCGTGCACAGGTACACGAACTTGCGGCGTTTGACCAGCTCGTCGGCGATCACATGGATCTCGGGGTGGATCAGCGGCTCGCCGCCGGCGATCGAGACCATCGGCGCCCCGGACTCCTCGATCGCGCCGACCGCCTGCTCCACCGGCATGCGCCGGCGCAGCACGTGCTCGGGGTGCTGGATCTTGCCGCAGCCCGAGCAGGCGAGGTTGCACTGGAACAGCGGCTCGAGCTCCACGATCAGCGGGAAGCGCTCGCGGCGCGCGAGCCGCTGGCGCATGAGATACCAGCCCATGTGCGCGCTCTGCCTGAACTTGACCGCCATCCCCGCCTACCTTAGAGCGCAGGCGCCCACTCGTGAAGTGCGCCCGCCACCCGCCGCAGCGCGCGCGCCGCTCGCAGTGCCCCGCCCAGGGCCTGGACGCGCATGAGCTCGTGCTCGGGGCTGTCGAGCACCACGCGCACGACGCCGAACGGACGCCCGCCGGCGCCGGAGGCGAGCCACACCGACTCCATGTCGACCGCGATCGCGCCGTTCTCGCGCAGCTGCGCGCGCCGCTCGCCGAGCGCGAGGCGCGAGACGCACACGACCTTGCCGGCGCGCACCTTCATGCCGCGGCCGGCGAGATGCTGCACGAGCTGGCCGCCGAGCTCGCAGCGCACGCGTTCCTCTGCGTGGCCTTCATCGGTGGCCGCGTACACCTCCTCGGCCACGATCACTTCGCCCGGCACCGAGCTCGCGTCGAGCCCGCCGCAGAAGCCGAGCACGAGCATGGCGCGGCCGCCCGCGCCGGCCAGCGCCCCGGCGGCGGCCTTCGATCGCGCCGGCCCCATGCCGGTCTTGCGCACCAGCGGGGCGCGGCCGCCGGCGCGGGCGGAGGGAGGGCCCGAGAGCGTGGGGCGAGCGGCGAGCAGGCCGGCGACGGTGCGCCCTGCGGAGCCGATCAAGGCCGCCTCGATGCGCATCGGCGCGGCCACCAGCAGCTCGCCGGCGGCGGCGCCGGCACCGGCGGCGTCGGCGGCGTCGCTCATCGCGCCAGCGCCTCCTGCGCCGCGGCGCCCGCGCGCGGCGTCGCGGTCGACCCGGTGCGCGCCCCGGCGCCGTCGCGGCGCAACCCGAGCGCGCGCGCGACCTCGCGCGCGGCGGCGTGCCCGCTGAGCGCGGCGCCCTCGAGCGTGGCCGGCCAGCCGGTGTCGGTGTAGGCGCCGGCGAGCACGAGGCCGGGCACGGCCGTGAGCGCAGCGGGGCGCAGCGCGGCCACGCCGGGCGCGGCGCGGAAGGTGGCGGCGTGCTCGCGCGTGACCACGAAGCGCTCGACGCGGGCCGTGCGCGCCTGCGGCAAGAGCTGCGCGATCGCCGGCAGGTAGCGCTCGCGCAGCTGCGCCACGCTCAGCTTCATCTCCGCGTCGGCGCCCGACAGCGACACGGCGAGATACTGGCAGCCGGGCGGAGCGCCGGCGGCGCGGCTGCGGTCGAACAGGTACTGCACGGGCGTGCCCACGCCGGCGGCGAACGGCTGCTCGCACACGCGCCGGTCGAACAGCACGTGCAGGTTGACGATCGGCGAGCTGGGCAGCGCGCGCAGCGCCCGCGCGGTGGGCGCGAGCAGCCCCTCGAGCAGCGCGGCGGCGCGCTGGTGGGGGAGCGCGACCACGACCGCGTGGGCGCGCTCGCAGCTGGCCCCGGCGGCCTCGAGGCCGTGCGCCCGGAAGCCGCCGGCGTCGCGCTCGAGGCGCTGCGCGCGCCAGCCGAGCCTGACCTGCACGCCGGCCGCTCGCAGCGCGTGCCTGGCGGGCCGGTCGAGGATCTCGCCGAGGCCGGCGTCGTGGAAGCCGATGTCGCCGGCGTCGTTGCTCGCCAGCAGGCCGGTCTGGAACACGAACGCGGCGAGCGCCAGCGAGGCTTCGGCGGCGCGCACGTTCATGGTGGGCAGCGCGACCAGGTCCCACAGCGCGGCCACGGCCGCGGCGTCCTGTCCGTAGCCGGCCAGCCAGCTTCCGAGCGTGCGCGCTTCGAGCGCCGGGTCGTTGGGGTCCAGGCGCGCGAGCGCGAGCGCCGCCCGCGCGGCGCCGAGCCGGCGGGCGGGGCGCAGGTGGGGATAGCGCGCGAGCGCGCCGGCGAGGTGGAAGGGCGCGGGCAGCGCTCCGCGCCGCAGCAGCGCGGGCCGGCCTCCGGGGCTGAGCACGGGGATGCGCAGGCGCGGCTGCATCGTGGTGAGGCGCTCGCTGCCGAGCCGCGCGAGCAGCGCGCGGTAGGCGCGGCAGCAGCGCAGGAACACGTGCTGGCCGTTGTCGAGCGTGAGCCCGTCGCGCTCGAAGCTGTAGGCGGCGCCGCCGAGGCGGCGCCTGACCTCGAGCAGCGCGACCTCGGCGCCGGCCTCGGCGCAGTCGAGCGCGGCGACGATGCCGGCGAGCCCTCCCCCGAGCACGAGCACGCGGGGGCGCTCGCCCGCCGGCGCGCCCCCGAGGACGGAGGATCCCCCCGCTGCGTGCGGGTCGCCGGCGAGCGCGCTCATATCCCCGCCCCGCGTCCCCCCGGCAGGGGGAGCACCCCGCGCGCCGCCACCCACGCCTTCTCGTGCGCCGGCAGCGCGATGCGCCGGCGCACGGCCTCCTCGGGGTGCGCATCGATGCGCTCGAGCAGCCGCCGGTAGATGCCTGCCATGGCGAGCACGCAGGCTGCGCTGCGACGGTCGAGCACGGCGGTGAGCGCGATCCCGCGCGCGAACCACCGGCGCGCGCGCTCGGCCTCGAAATGCACCAGCTCGCCGAGCTGCGCCTGCGCGCCGCCGTCGTCGAGCGCGCCGAGCAGCTCCTGCGGGGTGCAGCCGAGGCCGAAGCGGCGCAGGTCCTCGGCGGGCAGGTACACGCGGCCGTCGGCGGCGTCCTCACGCAGGTCGCGCAGGATGTTGGTGAGCTGCAGCGCCACGCCGAGGTCGTCGGCGAGCTGCCCGGCGTGGGCGAGCTGCGCACGCGCCTGCGCGCGCACGCCGAAGATCGCCAGGCAGGCGCGACCGATCGCGCCGGCCACGCGCCGGCAGTAGACCACCAGCTCCTCGAACTCCTCGTAGCTGGTCCCGGCGACGTCCATGCGCACGCCCTCGATCAGGTCGCGCAGCGTTTGCGAGGACAGCGGGAACCGCCGCTGCGCGTCGGCCAGCGCCAGCATCACGCCGTCGCCGCCGTCGCTGCCGGCGGCCGCCGCCTCGAGCGCACGGTCCTGATCGTCCAGCAGCGCCAGCTTGAGCTCCGGCGCGAGCTCGCCGTCGCCGATGTCGTCGATGCGGCGCGCGAACGCGTACACCGCGCACATCGCGCGGCGACGATCGCCGCTGAGCAGGCGGATGCCGTAGTAGAAGTTGGCGGCCTGCCGGCGGGTGACCGTCTCGCAGTGACGGTAGGCCTGCGCGAGCTGCCCGGCCTCGCTCATGGTTGCGCTCCGGCGCGCGGCGCGGGCGCCGGCGGGTCGCGTTCGCCGCGCGCGAGCGCCGGCTCGCGTGTCTCACCGCCACGGCCCGCGCGCGCGGCGGCGCGCGCGCGCCACAACGTGACGGCGAGCGCGAGCGCGCGCCGGCGGCGCCCGGCGCGCGGCGCGCCCGCGAGCACGTCGCAGCGGGCACGCTCGATCGCGTCGACGGCGGCCGCGCCTCCGGC
>Ga0335072_10000404_pt1 | contig 87623 bp, 78 predicted proteins | sample Lox_Sample_21_FD_206725 | JGI IMG/M metagenome (GOLD analysis project Ga0335072, IMG submission 206725) | Soil microbial communities from Loxahatchee National Wildlife Refuge, Florida, United States - Lox_Sample_2.1 | ecosystem: Environmental > Terrestrial > Soil > Wetlands | place: USA... | reverse complement strand
AAACTCGAGAACCAAACAACCAGTACATACCCTACTAACACTGCCCTGTGCAGCTGCAGAAACGAAACTGAACACCGCTCCCTCATCCACTCTTATACACACTCAACAAATTCCCGCACCACATTACTCCCACTTATTACCTGTACACAGCATCGAGCACTGCGAGTCGGCCACCTTGCCCGACTTCTTTCAACTTTGATACTTACATTTCCTGCCCGTACTCGACCCTGTCCAAGCATACGCTCCCACTAGACAAGCCCCCACGCGAACCTCCTCCATCATCCCCGTCGTGTTGGTGAAACTGTACCCCTTCAAACTCCTTCCGCTGCCTTGCATGTTATCCGTCCAGCAGCCCTGGTAGCTGTAATTCCCAATTTTCAGAGTGGTCTGCTACGGAGCAATGAACCCCGTATAGACATACAGACTCAGCGCGAATCCATCGCCGCAAATCTGCGACGCATTACCTGCACAGGCCATCGTGTATGTGGTGCTCGAGGTATTGGAGGCAAGAAAGTTGCCACAGAAGCACTGGGACGCGTATTCGAGGTCAGCAAAGGGGTGGTCGGAGGCGAGGCAGAAGGACTGGCAGGTGGAGATGGTCATGTGGGGGAGGTTATGGAGGAGCCGGTGAGTGGAGCTGTCGGTGACGCAGCCCATGTAGGTCCATGCTGGTTTTAGGCTGGTGGGAGATGATGTTGAGGCGCTGGTGCTTGAGGAGGAGGAATTTTTCAGCGATATTGGTTGTGGTATAATATAGTGTTAGGCCGTAAGGGCCGCCACAGATCTGCAAGCTGTTTCCACTGCAGACCATACTGCATCGGCCATCTGTGGCGACTGTGCTGGTGTTAGCAAGCTAGTTGCTGCAATAGCCTGGATATGCGTTAGTATTTTGGTGGATGGATCGGTACCACATGAGATTCTTACATTCCTGATACTCAACTCCAAAGTAGGCGTATGCAGAGCAGTAAGATGCGCAGAAAGCGACGATCATGGTATTGGACGCTGCTGGCCATTTGAGACAACACCCTTGCTACCACGTTGTTGTCGATATGGCTGTCAACATATGGACAGGAGCCAATCGATGGTACGGTTGATGGTCCCACTCAACTTGGTGTTGCGTTTGAACTTGTCGCCACGACCGAAGGCAAAGTCGGATGTTGGCGCCGAAGTCGAGCTTGAGACTGCGCTCGTCAAGGACACAGAAGAGCTGGGGTTACTAGACAGTTGGTACAAGCTCAGTCCGTTCGGGCCTCCACAGATCTCCATACTGTTCGCTGCACATGCCATATTGCCTACGATGTGATTTGCATCAGCAACAAAGTCGAGAACCAGAATTAGTATGCAAAGGTCTCACATCATCCGTCTGTAGCTGTCATACTGCCGCTGTTCAAAGTGTTTCCGCAGTAGCCTGTAGAACGTCAGTGAGTTCACAGGAAGAGCCTCAATGGCTCATATTCACCACCATATTCAACAGCCACGTATGTGAATTCCGCGCAAACGCTGGCACAATATTCGACCTGTCATCATCGAGTCTTGGCCATCTACCCCAGGTTAGCGCTCTGGTCGCAACAGAATCATTATGGCAATCGAAATAAATGTATCCACAGGCCGTCCTGACAATCAATGGCTCTGTTGGGGCTGTTGACGACATGAGCGTCGGCGAAATTGCCTTCGAAGAGCTGACCAAAGTCGATAGGCTGCGAAAGAATGGAGACTGGATTGGTCGTCTGTGCCACAATACTCGTTACCATTCACGTTACATGGCATAGCACAGTCCACTAAGGGAGTGCTGGCCAGTAATGACTCCAGAGAAGCTGACAGTGTTCGGAGTGATCGTCACTTAATATCGCTAATGTAGATGTAGCCACCTTCGAGTGGGTAGATACCAGCACCTACGTAGACCAAGTTCTCGTTTGATAGACTCGAAAGGCGGCGCCGCCTTTATTTGGCCCATTTTGATAGCCTCCTAAATTATCAAGGTTGAGCCAGTAGGTCTTGCCACTTTTGCCAGTCACAACTCCGATTCGACACACGTCTCCGCAGGAATACTGGCTGGGCAAGATTTCAAGTGGTGACGTACCCAAGCCGTCCAGTTGGACTTTCTCAAAAGGCATGAAGAAGTCGACTACGTTCAATGAGCCACCGCTGGCAACGGTGGCATGGACGGCAGCTTCGAGAGATGTAGGAGGCTGGCGACCGGAAAATGGAACTCCATTCAGCTGTGACACATAGCCATTGTCTGGAGCGAACCACATAGAGCCTTGGTCATTAGAAGCTATACCACCACCGGACATCCATACGCCCGCATCAGGAACTGTGTTTGGGAAGCCAGCTCATTCGGTTGCCAGCTGCTTAACAAGAGATCCAGTCGCTTTGCCCCAACCCACAAATCCATCCAGTATACTTGTACTGCATACAGTGACTAGCAAACCCTGCATACACGTACTGACCATAATGCAGGAGGGCTGGACGTTGGAGATGGACCCCTCCATTAAAGATCCGGACTGGTGTCCGGATCAATCACACCGGTTGCTGTGACACCAATGTGCGGATTGATATCGTTGCAGTTGCCGAGATCCGATTGGAAGAATGGTGGAGCCAGGTTTCGAGACACCACGATAACTCTAGTCTTCGCATTGATCTTGTGGACGTTGCTTTGGGTGGTAGCAACGAAAAGATACTAAATGCCGTCGCTTAGGGTCTAGACAAGAGTCTGCGAGTATAACTACTCCGGAGATCCTTAGTAGTCACCTAGGAGCTGCACCTTGAAGAGAAGTCCGAACTGTGCGCTCCCAACCACCGCCGGGTCCATATTGTGGTTGTCCTGGTAACCCACCCGCGTATTGTCGCCAACCCAAGTGATCGCATCGATGCTGGCCAGCGCAGTCACCCTGATGCAAAGAAAAGCTACACTCAGAAAGAAGATTGTGCGAAAGAGTGGCATAGCGCGAAGGCTTCTGGCAGCCATGCTGCTCAAAAGGTGGCGAGATGTGTAAGGAAGAACGAGTGAAAGTTGCAATACGATTTAACGAGAGACTCGCAAGCTGGAAAACCTGCGACGAAAAGAAACCAACCAACACATGCCGATTCTGTTGAGTTTTGAGGAGATTCATAGATTTGATAGGTTCGTTCTACTTCAATACTGGCATCATAACTGTGTTAGCTATCAAAATAAGTACCGACGAGATGGGTCTTGGATGAGGAAGTCTTATGGGCAATGAGACTCTTCACGACGGTGTTGGTGACGTCAGCCACAAAGCTGGAAGCGTTTCTGTCGCAACGTATATTCTCGTCGCCTGACTCCTGCACTAAGTACAAGCTGTTCTCTTTGGAAACCATGGAAACCCCCCCCCTTTCGGTCCAAGGAAATTGGATGTTTCACCATCTTAGCCCAATGTGTGTTAGCGTTGTTGAATGAACCAGCATTGCTGGATACGCATCCCGTTGTCTTTCAATCTGCAGGGAAGAGCTTGCCGGGGAATATTGGCTGCATTCAGAACTCCACTCGTGAGTAGATGCGTTAAGTCTAGACTCTAGTGAGGCTGATTAATGAACGTTCCGTGTTCGAAGCGGGTTTCCCGTATTTTGCTACGGATTAAGTGTCGACCACACACACGCTCGGCTGAGTCAATTGAAGACAATGACCCAAATCTGCCTATATGGCTCGTAGGTCTGTGGACCTTGATCAGCTTCCCCAAGTGAATGAATGATCGGACCAGCCTTTGTAAATGGTTTCAAACGCAGATGCACATTCGCTATACCGCTTAGTTGAAGGTCGAAGTTAATCTCCTTTCTAACAGCCTCGTATTCCATGATCAAAACAGGGTATAAGCCCGAAGCCCAGCGAATCTCGGATCTGTTCCCCCTGCTCGTGCAAACCCAGGCGGAAGGTACGTCTAAATTTGCGAAACTTAAGCTCAACAGCGTAGCTTAGTTCTTGAGTGCGCTGAATCAATGGCGTAGCAATCCCTTGTCTCATGTCTTTTAGTAGCAGATGACCGCGATCTCTCGAGCATCGGGTCACATCGCTCGCTGAATTCGGAAATCAGTGTTATTTCAAGCACGTCCATTCATGGATAGAAAGAGAAAGAAGTTGTGACTGACTCTCTATCCGAAACCTGATCTCGAATCGAGATTGTAAAAAGGGCGCACAATAAAACGCAGATTTGTGATCTGTTGTCAGTTCCTGCCAGCGCAGACAAACTTACTCCATTGACGAAGCCAAGAAAACCAGGAGATGTACAACGCTGCGTGGTGAACCGAAGGTTAGCTGCCTTTCGACATTAGCTTGATGGGTCATATCCGGCGCTCCTACTACAGCGTGTCCTTGACCATTAACCCAATTTAGGCTGTTACTGCAATGCGCAAAGAGAGTGGAAACAAGCGGAGCGCCCGGCTGACATTTTGCCCCTCTGTTATTGGTCTGCCATGCTGAGATGTCAGCCTCAAGCCATCGCCAAGAAAACACGTAACGGGACGGGCAAATACGCAAGCGAAGGTTCATATTTGCCCAGCACTGAACCAATCATAGGTGGATGTGGCGCTTATCCCCGCCGGCAAGCTGGGCGCGAGTCTCAGGGATTGCTTCCAAGTACGGAAACTCTCTCGGGATCAAGTGATACGATCGGACGATGTGATGAAGCCCTGTTAGCTCGAGCCGTCGAGCCCGTGGAAACCGTTGGACCCACCACGCCAGACGAGGTTTGCGGAGCCCGGAAGGCGATATTCGAATATCGCCCTCATCGAGTGCATGTTGACAAGAGCTTGGAAGTGCCGTTTAAAACCGAGTATGATATAGTGATGCAACAACAAGGATCAGCCATATACAAAATCATTCCCCTGTCCTTCGTTTCTTCTCAGCGCTCCCGATTAAAAACCAACGAAAACAGGATGATGTGGTATACCTTCCAGACTCCATAAATAGAAAACGCAAGAGTGTGGACTCGAACATGTGGGGTGGCCCAGGTGCAAACAAGATGCAATCAGATGCCTGTTTCGGTGCCATGATGATCGAAACAGACATAGCGCTTGGGTATCTCCTCTACGCCTGCGAACTAACTCCCTCAAGCCTTCGACATCTGTCCTCTTTCTGCCATTGCCTCCTTCTCGGATAATGGAGCTTTCGGTTTCTTGTTTTTCTTCGGCATCACTGCATCCTGATCCCCCATCCTCCGTCCAAGCGCCCGCTCTAACTTGGCGCCCAGCGCCAATTTGCTCAGGTCCTCACTCTTCTGCGCAGAAGGCACAAACCGTTGCTGTGCAAGGTCCTTGTTCTCAAGGCGGTCAAGGCCCTGTGTGATGTGGGTGATTTCTGCCCGACCGGTGTCGGTGGTGGCCGTGGAAGTGGACGAGGAGAAGGATGGTGAGGCGCTGTAGATAGACATCCTGACTGAGGTGCGTTTTGACGCCAGCTACGAAGGTGGTTAGTTAAGGTAGGGAAATATGGTTTGCGAGGCAAGAGAGGTTTTGGATTGGGTTGGGTGCATTACACTGGGAGACATGATGGGCCGCTCGGAGTCGAGCGATCGGCGAGACATGGTAAAGGCCTTGATGCTGTGGTGAGATGAGATGTGGCGGATGGTTGGCGACCTCAGCGCTGGGCTGGGCGTGTGTCTTATTGGTGACCTTCGATAAGTTGCAGAGGGCGCAGTGCTGTCCGTGCCTGAGATAAAGAAATAAGCAAGAACACCGTCGATCAGGTAGAAGAATAACAATATATGGGATGAGCTTACCCAGGGCGCAGGGTTCTGCAATGTTACCCGTACTCAGTGAAGAACGTGAGTTCAAAGCAGTCGGCGTAGAGCGCCAATGGAGATGAACTCAATCCAAACAGGCGCACTCAGTATTCCGGAATTGCAGGGATTGGTCTACTCGTGGAGTTCTTCGAACAAGACGTAAGAGGAGGGCAGCAAGATTGTTGAAAGTGTCGAGGAAGAATGCGTAGTAATCGAGCGAACGTTGACAGTTGCGAAAGGAGAAGTGGCGAAAGCTGGGCATGAGCAAGAGAACAGGGATTAACTGTTTTCTTTGAGGGAAAGTCCGTAGCCTGGGCTGGATTAGGTATCGCTATCCCCCGGAAGGCCTCCACGTGGAAGCCATCATGCGCCGGTCGATCATTCTTGCCAGGGAGTCTTTTCCTGAAACTTGGTCGTCTCGGATGTATTGGGGGTTCTCCGTGCACAGGCATTTCTGGTTGATCCTGCAGCTGACGCTCTACGATGGTGCACTTGTGTGCTGATAAGGGTGGCTAGAGACTCGGGTTGAAAGGTCAAACGCAGGCAAAGATTGTCTGCACGAGCCAAGCGATCGTTTCAGACTTGGGGGCTGGGGTGGAGGTCGCTAAGCCGTTGGGAAATGGAAGCTTTGGAAGCTGACTAAATTTGTAGCGTCACCCCTCGTGATCAATCCCAGCCAAAATAGGGACCACCCTTCTCTGTCGAACGGGTGGGAGAACGGAAGCATTCGGGGGCACCCGTAACAACAACCACCTAACATCCTAAGATTCTGCCAGCAAATTATTCATACCACCTCAACCGAGGAACTTCACAGTTGTAGATGTCAAAGTGTTCAACATACAGTTAGGGTTAGGAGTAGTTATCGTAGGTCGATGCTGCTGGGGTCCCCGCTGGGAAGGCATCACCAAAAGACTCTCCAGAACATGGTAGAACAGTTCTTGTGGACATTTATCGTTTACAGTGTTGGGTGGCATTGTTATGAGTGCCCCCGAATGGTTCCGGAGTGGAGAAAGGAGGGCCAAATATTTCTCTACTTTATCATCATGCACTCACAGCGAGATGAATCAAAGCTTCGAATTGGCTTGCAGTGCTATCATTTGTCCCCACAGTAGTTACAGATATGCAAAGAGCGAGAAACCCGAAACCTTTCCAATTAGTGTACGCCATCCAAGGGTATGCACCACGCTTCATGCATCATGCGTCTCATGAACTCCATTCCATGGAATGCCAGCCAGCAGTGTCCTTCACTCATGCTTAAGCCCATTGTAACCCCACCCCTCGGCCCACTCATGTAGTGACGACGTGAAGCCCCATGTTTTTGCAAGCCACAAGGCAAGGCCACCGATGACCCCAAAGCTACTCACAACCTGCACTGCCACCCATCCTCGCGTCTTCATCGTCTCGTTCAACCGCAGAAGGCCGAGAGGATCATGAGTCGTATAACTGACCGGTCGGTAGTAAACACCACTCTCTGAGTTTTTGATCAGTGTGCCAGAGTTGTCCACTGGCAAAACTCGCCCATCACGTACTTCTTCACCCAACCTCTCCACAAGCCAGACTGCACGTTCTCCTCTTGTCAGCCTCTCATACCTCTCTCTCTCGCGTTGCAGACTAATCTGAAGGTCACTCGCCCACTTGCTCAACCTCACTTGTGCTAGTCTTTCTTCCCGCTGTGTATGATCGGCGAGCTTGGCCAAAGCATAGCTGTTGGAAGTAGTTAGTGATAGATCAGAACCCAATGGAATCAAAACGCCCGAATTGGACAGCAAAGAGGTATTAGGAGACCCAAGCGTCGACTGAGGGTGATGAGATACTGAAGGTGTTTGAATATGTGCCAGATGAGGATGTATTGCATGCCATGCAATTAGCTTCTTTGCCGCCGAGTGACGCAGGTATGCTATCACGTCTGGTTCGAAGATCTGCTGCACAAGCAGAGCAAGTTCTGAAGGAATCAGAGGCTGCACGTATTCCGGTGACATCAGCAGAGACGCGTCCATGGTCTCCATATCTTGGCCCGGAGCAGAGGACACAAGGAACGGCGAGACTGCGCTGATCTTGTTTGTTGATGAGTTCGCTGCTTCAAATATTGGGAGTTTCGGTAGCGCCGAACAAGCTATAGCATCGGCATTACTTTTAAGCTTCTCGATTTGTTCTGACGTGCGCAGGTCGGCTTTTGAAATGAGAGGTACAACATTTCCCAACTCAGACAAGAGCCTGATCCGATCGCAGTCCGCTTGTAGGGTATCTGGACCACGTTAGCAGCGTCTGTAGTTACAGCTTCCCCCCTCGTTCTTACCATTTGAAATAAGATACAAGATCACATCGACCTGTGCACCCCCCCGTCCGCTTAACAGTCCAATGAACTCTCCACTTCCGCTGCTGGCCGCCATGATTCCGTTTTGTAGCTGTTGCAGCATATAATCTACTATCTTGTCCGTCCCTGTGGAGGCCGACACATCTACGAAGCAAACGTTTCGTTCTAGGACGGCATCTCCCATGCTTTTTCGTCTTCGTAACATCTTGCTGTCTTCCATCTCCGTCCACCATGACGGGTATGGCTTGGTACTTGCGTAAACTTCGGTGGTTGATGGCCCTTCCATCTTAGTCTTATCTTTGGCACGGCCAACAGAAACAGTGCCCAAGGGTGGTATGTTGGAACTCAGTGGGTCAACGTGAACGATATCCTCGCAGAGCTGCACGATCGATTTGATAAGAGACGTCTTGCCCATGCCTACCTTCTCGTCAGCCATAGCACGATGGGTTGGATTCGGAGCGTCATACCCTGATTGCCAGCTATAAGTATCTTGAATCTGCCAATACCCTTTCCCCTCTGCGTGAACGGTCTCCGGCTGGGCATCTTGATGCTCGGCATAATGAGCTGAGGGGCACTGTCCATCAATGTGGACGGAGCTTCTAATTCATCCTCTCCGCTAGAGGCTATTGCTTGACTTCCAGTCTCATCAATGATCGAATCTTCATCAGACTTCCTCAGTGACCTTGTAGATGTTGACTTGGGACTGCTGGGTGCGGATGTGTGTTGTGAAGGTAGGAGTAACGGAGTCAGAGGCGTAGATCCTTGCTGCGGTAGTTGCAGGGGCTCGTCTGTGGAGGAGTCTCGCCTCACTGGTCTTTGGCATGGTCCTTTGGTCGTAGATCTTCTTCGAGCCCGCTCGGCCACGCCATGGTCCTCAACGGCCGGCGAAGTTGACTTGGTCGATTCTGCCGTTATTTTCTGTGGTTCTAGACGGGGTTGGGCTCGAGGAGGTCTCTCTATATCTTCCTGTACGGCATGATCGGATCCTCGTCGGAGAGTAAATGTCATCGGGGTGGCATTGCGTAGGTCGGTCAAGGGAGCAGGTTGCTCCGCAAGGGAAGACTTGCGAGAACGGATCTGGACGGCATTTGAGGCAGCGTCAGGCCTCATTCTGTATGGGCGATGCTAGCACGGCATCCAGCGATAGTTAGAGCTGACAAGGTCGAGTAGGGTATTGAAAGGATATGAGAGACGGAATGTAGATGTCAGGCACCCCTCATGCGCTATCAACTTATTGGAGGGCGCCCGCCTTGGCGCATTTTGGTATAACCCGCCCGAGCCGCGTGAGAAGAGGCCATAATCAATATTCCCCCTCCACACTTCAGATTTCCCCCTTGCCAGGTAGAAAATTTCAACGAGCCTCTGGGAAGAAGCGTCGTTGCACACATGGAGCACTGCAAGCTGGTTAAATGTGTTGGTCATAATACTAATGATGTATTTGTAGTAGGTAAATGTACACAACAATGGCCAAAAGGCCCCCCCTCCTTTCTCGCTTTTCTTCCATAATCCTCCCTTCTCCGATGACGACCCACCCCCATCTAGATCACAAATTAGGTTCCTACCAAGCGAGAAGAGTCCTGAACAATGTGAAGCAGGTCCTCGCACCTCGAACTTCATCCTTAGTGTGCTTGCTTAAAGAACCAGTCAGGCGAGAACATGTTCATTAAATCCCCGAAGCTTGCCATGCTGAAATGCACAAAAGAATAAACCTGCAGACCGACAGACTTTTTCCAAACCCGGCTGTAAGCAGAAGCGTAGTACACGTTGCAGTGGCCATCCGTAGATGGCCGAATCAGGATGCGCCATTGCAAGTCAAGAACAGGGCAAATACCTTCGAAGTGGTGTAGGAGATTAAGTCTCATCGAGGCAGGTAGAAAAGCTTCCAGGTTACTTGCCTCAAACAACTTGTGCTTGACCTCGTCCCTTGGGGGTGACATTGCCACTGCCACTCTTGCCGCCGCGTTGTTGAAAAGTGCCGCGGCTTGCGTCCTTGGGAAAGGCAGTTCCTTGACTACCGCCGCCTCGCCCCTGCATGCTACCCCTACCACGACTAACGTTTGCCCCGCCACGAGTAAACGAGGTGTTGCTACCGCCAAAAGCATTTGGCCGCGGCCTGCGTTCTTCCACGGTGATCTGTTCTGTACCGATAGTATGCGGGTTTGCCGCGACCGCAGCATTGTATCCAGCGGCATCTGCAAACTCCACAAAGGCACAGTTCTAAAGCAATTCAGTATCTCCCTGTACTATTAGAACAGTAATGACTCACCCTCTGCCGTGACACATCAAAATACTTGAGTTCCCCGTACTTCTCGAGCTCTGATCTAAGATCGCTGGCCTGAATCTTCTCGTTCACATTCTTAATGTAAGCGAGGGCGTTCGACTCAGTGCCAGCCTTAGCTTGAGGTCTATTCTGCTTCTTGCTATGGTCAGCTGTCTGCCAGCCATTACCCTGGGGAGCTGGCGAAGTTGTTGTCTCGGAAGTAGAACTTTGTGGGGCAGTGGGTTGAGGCGACTTCTGGGGTTTAGGCTGAGACGGAATAACTGGTGTAGTCAGAACTGGGACAACAGGAGTGGGGGCTTTCGCCCCAACCATGTTCGCCCACGTCTTCTTCGCGGGAGGTAGATCGGCGACCGGAGCTGGATCAGTAGGTTTAGCTGGTGTTTGCGCCGGTGTCGGCTCTGGCTCAGCGGGCTTTTCGGCAAGAGTCGTATCAATTGTTGGCTCTGTGACAGCTGCGTCGCTAGCCTCCTCCAAGACCTCGCTTGCAGTTTTGGGAACTACTTCATCCACCATGGGTGGCTCAACAGGGGATTCTGCGCCAGTACCATTGACGCTAGGAGCTGTATTCTCCTCTGCCGCTTTCGCAACCTCCTCTAGTTTTGCGTCGATTTTCTCAGCACCGGCCTTGTCTGTGACTGCTTCTTCAGTTGGTTCGGCATCAATTGCTGGTGCCACTGCGGGTACGGCCTCCTCCTGAGCCATGCTGTCATCTTGGGTAGGCACGTCTTCAACGATCTCGTCCTCATCATCATTCAGATATCGGAAGATATCGTTCAAGACATAGTAGCCATTCTGCTGTGCAGCGAGAACAAACGTCTGAACGAAGCGGTGATGGGGTTCGGACTTGTTGGACATCTCGCCAATGACTTGCACAACAATGTTCTCGAAAGAGGCTTGAGAGTCGACATTTAACACACGGACTTTGCAGTCCTGGATGTCAAGCTCTTTCATCTTTTCGCTAATGGCCTACAGTCCTAGGTCAATGAAAACCTGTTTAGTGAGATGGTAAGACTGACCTTGAGACCTACGGCGGGCACGACCTTCTCGGCTTCCATGCCAATGACGACCTGTGACTTCTTGGAGTAAAACAGATGTATCCGATCCGGATTTTTGGATAGTGTGGTGTAGTATTGCTCAACGAAGTACCAGCCTATTTCTTGTGGATCGGGCTTCGCTGCGGCTGCGCTGGTTGAGGCAGTGGTTGGCTGGGAGGCCGAGGGGGTATGAGATGCGCCCGGGGTAGGAGCAGGAAGTTCCGCTGGCGTCTGGTATTGTCCACTGTACATCCCATTGACGGGAGGGGGAACATCGCTTGCCATGTTCGCGAGTTTAAGGGTTTGTAAGGCGAATGCTCGGCGTTCGGGGCGTGGTGTTTAAGGAGAAGGCAGAAGAGTGAAACAGCTAGTAGGGCTCCGCTCAGAGCAAAGCTTTTCTCAGACCGGACAGGACAGCGCTTCGAAGGGGAGTAGGAGGTCGTTGATGATACTCGGCGAAGGAGTTAAAAGGGAAAGTGTGGATGCGGGGAGGCCGGGTTGGCAGAGTTCGGTTGGTGATCAACAGTTGATCGGTGAAGGTGTGAATTGGGTGATAAACCTTCGGTGATTCTCCGCAAAGGCCTTTTTGCAATGCTAAATCAATGGAGACGACTCGAATGAAGGGTGAATGGTAAGACTTCCAGAAGACGAATTTGGAGAGAAAGAATATTCTGAGCCTAGAGATGGCCTTGGCAAATTACTAGTTTTGTTGCCAAACGCGGATCAGGTTTGTTGTCAACAAGTAGCCTCTACCATACTCAGTGGGGGTCGCTGGTGTCATGCTTGCTTGTCTTCGAATAAAATGCCTAAGTGATTCTTGCTTGAAGAATTTCAGTGGGTAAGCTATCTAAAGGTGCGGGTCGTTCCTTCAACTGTACTCCGCATAGATTTTCTATTCGCTACAACGTTTTACAGCTCCTATCGTGTAAAAAACTTAGCCAGACAGATTATGTCGTTGGCCCCTCTCCACCATGGCGAGTGAGTGGTAGTCCTGACACTTGTCCGTCGCCAGTATACAGGGCTGTACAGCTTTAGGGTGCTCGGTATTTGCTTGACCTTCCAAATCAGGGGCAGAATCATTTAGGAAGCTTCGTGTAGGGCTCGGTCGAGCAACCTTTTCAACATTGCCATTGAACGCGTCCGCTCACATTAAGCCAGCGATTGCATTAAGAAACCGGAGTGCCAAATCTTTGGTCCTCAACGGAGAACTCTTCTCGATATATTCTAGAGCAAACTCAGGGGCGACGCAGTTAGCCATTTGATCATATCATGACAAGGGCAAAAGTGCGCGAAGCCACTCGAGCCCGTGGGCATAAGTTAATGAACAGCAAAGTGTGAATTGTTCCTGATAAAAGGACAACTCTTCTCAAGTCAGATGCAAAGGGAGAGGGTCAATCTGCGCACCCCACAAGAAGGGGAAAAAAATCTATAGATGTTGTGAAAATGTTTTGCTTGAAGCGCTGTCTACCGAGGATAAAAGCTGTACCAATTAGAATACACGCCCTTTGCAAGTAGCGTACGCAACAAGCTTTGGAATTCCGATTATTATCAAACTGCAACCTCTCCAGCAGCCGACGCGTCTTTCAGTATGATCTTAATCCTCTTCCTCTTCACCAGTAGACTTGTTCCCAAGGACCCATTTCGTTTTGCCGTGAACATCAGTCTCGTGCTCAAGAGCAACACGGCTGAGATGGGCAAGAATGTTCTCCATCTGTGTGTCAGCATGGCTGCGTTTCGCACGACCAAGTTCGTCAATCCATTTGACCTGAATCAGAATGAAGTAAACGATAGCAACGACAACAATGACACCAATGGAGTAGCCCCAGATGACGACAACAGTGACGATGCTTGTATGGCCATTGGTCGATTGTGGGTAGTGGTCGTGAGGATCGGTGAAATACTCGTCAGGGTCGCCGATGAGCCAGCCGAAGACGCAGAAGAGAGTCGACAAGGTATCGACCACGAAGATGGCACCAACGAGCTTCCATGACGGCCAGGTTTTGCCTCCGCGGGTGACGAAGATGAGCCAGTTTTCGACGAGCGAGACTTGCAAGAACAGCATGGCCTGGATATTACCAAAGTTCTGTACCAATCCACCGTGTGGCAGGTAGAAAGTGCCACGCATGATCCAAGTAGAAATAGCAAGCAAGATTCCAAGGACGACGGAGATGACCCAGATCTTGGGCAATTGCCATTCGACAGGGCGGGGTTCGTAGTGGGCGTTATCGTAGGCGATTGCAATTGTTGCTAGATCGGCGAACAAGGCGAGGAAGACGACAAGATCGGTACGGAGAGTCTCGTTGATGATGATCATGGACAGGGTCAAGTAGATTTCCAAGTGCAAGCAGAGAGCGATACGGTATTGGACGTAGGCCTTCATGCGCTGGAAAATCTGGCGAGCGACCTTGATGGCTTCGACGATGGTGCTGAGGCCCGGGGCAAGGAAGACAATATCAGCAGCGGCCTGCGCAGCTTCGGTAGCACCTTCAACAGCAATACCGCAGTCGGACTTCTTGAGCGAAGGTGCATCATTCACACCATCCCCTGTCATGGCAGTGAGATGGCCACGTTGCTGAAGCATCTCGACGACTTGATACTTGTGCTCTGGAAACACTTCGGCGAAACCATCGGCTTTCTCGACAAGATCGTATTGCGTAGCACCAGAAACGCCACCTGCGATGAGTCGCTGAGAGTTGTAGACCCTGGTACCAAGAGCGAGGAGTTTACAAGTTTCCTTAGCAATGGCAATGGCATCACCAGTCAACATCTTAACGCTGAGACCCAAGTTCTGTGCCTCCAGGATGGTGTGAGCAGTATCGTCACGTGGCGGATCAAACATGGGCAACATGCCAATAACCTTCCATGGCTCATCGCCGCGCTTCGAGGCAACACCAAGGGAACGGAAACCACGTCGTGCAAAGTCAGCAGCAGTATCACGGTAGTGCTTCGAGGTTGCCTCGTCGCATTCTGCAATCGCCAGAACAGCCTTTGGAGCACCTTTGCAGAAAGACCATGTTTCGCCCTTGAGAGTGGCAACGGTGGTGATGCGTTTGGAGACAGGGTCGAAGGGAGTGTACTTGACAGTCTTCCAGCCCTGTTGAAGGATTTCGCGAGCCTTGGGGTAACGCTTGAGCGTAAGGATCGTAATCTTGTCAATCGGATCGAGACTCTTGAGGTTGTGTGACGAGGCAAGAGCTGCGCAAGCCATCATCCAATTAACATCCTCGCCTTCTGCAACGTACGGCTCCCGAATAGTCAACTGGTTTGCAGTCAAGGTTCCTGTTTTGTCAGAGCACAAGACATCGACACCCTGTGGATTTGTCAGTTTTGCAACCTTGTTGGAGAATGGACGGAACATACGGCAAGTGACTCAATGGCAGTCAGCTTCTGAACAATGGCTTTCTGCCTCGCCAAGTACGCTGCACCAACAGCTAATGTTGTAGTCGTCACGACTGGCAGACCAACAGGCACACCGATGATGAGAAGAATGAGAGCGTAGTGGAGCAAATTGACAGAGCTCTTTTCGGGAGTCGCAATCTTCAAGCCGTGGAAGAAACCACCAATCCAGGCGGCAAGGATCCAGAAGACGACTAGAACAAGTAGCGAAGTTCCGATCATGTCCATAATAGCCTTGAAATGACCTTGGTCTTGAGCACCTTGGACCAAAGAAGCAGTTTTGCCAACAAAGGAACCACGAGCGGACGCGGTGACAACAGAGTAGGCCTTTCCTCGCTTGCAACCGGTAGTGTAGTAGCAGATGTCACCCATGTATTTGTCGACGGCAAGGGACTCTCCAGTGATGGCTGACTGATCAGTCGCGACGATCGAAGCACCTGTATGCTTGCCATCCTCATCATCGTCTGAGTCTGTGTGATTCTTGGAGTGGTGCTCTTCGGGGTCTTCCATCATCTTGTAGTATTCGTTTGCCAGCTCTGGCTGATCGAAAGGACAGATTAGACGGGCTTCACCAGCGACGACCGCGCCTTCTTCCAGAATGAGCTTAAAATAGGTTAGTGCGTGTGCTACGAAGGATAGAACGCGTTAAAAACGCGAGATCGTCTTACAATGTCACCAGGGACAAGCTCCCGAGCCTTGATTTCCTGGGTCGTACCGTCCCTCACGACTTCAGCTTTCATAGCAATGTCACCTTTGAGACTGGCCACGACGTCGGCAGCCTGTTTTTCTTGGTACCATCCGACGGTGGCATTGAGCATAAGGATACCGATGATCACGCCGAAATCAATCCAATCACGTAGACCGGCGGCGAGAAGAACAGCAAGTTCCATGACTAGTCAAACATACATCAGCCCCCGCAGATTGGATTGGGTTTGACGCGTAAAAACTCACCGTACAAGATAGGACCTTGGAAGTAGCCGAGGAATTTGAGGAAGAGATTCTCCTTTTCCGTGACCAGCTCGTTCCAGCCGCACTTCCTTCGTCGCTCTTCAACTTCGGCGGCGGTGAGACCCTTTTTGATGTCGGTATTGAGCCATTCGTCAGGAACCTCGTAGAGGTCACCAGGTCCGGTTCCACGGGAGAACCATCTGACGTAGAAAGGACGCTTCTTCTTTTTTGTCGCGTCGGCACCATCATCGCCAGACGCTTGACTAGGAGCTTTGGAGAAGCGACGGTCACGGTAGGTAGAGATGTATCTGATAAGGTTGGCGTATTCGCCTTCGTCCTTCTCCGGGTCCCAGCCGTCAGCGAAGGATATTCTCTCCCGCTTGGGGTCACCATTCTCCATGTCTTTTTCCGCCATGACTTCGGTCATGAGTGCCGCTGCTGGAGCGGAGAGTTAGCAAAGGGGGCAGCGAAGAATGAAAAAGAAGAGCGGCCAAAGAGGGACCGGGGCCTTGAGCAGCAGGCGGGAAGAGGGGAGATTCGGTGTATCGAGAAGCTTGAAAAGGAAGGGCAACGTAGAGCGACCCCTCTTTAAAGCAAAGTCGAGTGAGTTGTTAGCTTACCTGGACTGGGACTGGTTCAAAATGAGCTCCGCAGGAAGCCGGAGCCGTAAGTGTGGCCGATAGCTTGACAGGGAGCTTTTGGATGCGCTGTGGTTGGCTGCGTGTGGTTGCTGGACGAGCTATGCCGTGTGAGCCATTTTGATAAGAGAAGGAACTACCTTGTCGAAAGAAATACCGAGCAGAACGTGTAAGAGTGCTTACGGGAAAGGGAATCTTGTGTGCGTTGTTGATTGCTTGTTTGGCCGGGTAGCGTGGAAATCGTTGGACTAATTTCAGGGGACCCACTTTTTGAGAGAAGCTCTCAAGCCCGCATGCACCATCGGAGTCGACTCAAGCGACGAGTTGACGTTGATTGATTTGCTTCGATATTTCTCTCAAATTCTGCTTCCCACAGAGTGCTTTTTTATGCGAGCCTTTATGGTTGGAAGATGGCCTGAGAGATTTTCGAGCTGGGGTTGAGCCCTTTTTCCTAGAGATCAACCAAAATTTCACACATTACTACGCAACGCCGCCTGAACTCTGCTGGGGACGCCCGGGACGCTGAGCAGTTGGAAAAAAGAGTGGAATCCGCTGACGACGTTGGCCCACGTCCCGTCTCCCAGAGCTACCGGCGCTACCTACAGCTCCGGCGCGTCCTGCGATTCGGTCGAGCCTTGTACTTTGGAAGACACAGAAGTAGCATGTGCGGCGTTTCACTTTCGACATGGTGCTTTGATTCCATCAATCATCGTCATGTGTAGGAACTACCCAAAAAGGATGACTGGGGTTGCTTATTCAGATGCCTCAGCGTGCATCCCGCTGGGCGCCGAGCAGACCCACCCCAATAATGCTGCCGTCGCCCTTGTATCGCAGCGTGTATCCACTTGTACTCGCCACTTTCGTTACGTATCAATGCAGGTTTCGAAACACGGTCGCCCTTCTGATTCGCCGAAGCTGATTGTCATCACCGACGATCCGCAGAGCTACCCTGCTGGTTCCAGGTCAAGCTCCAGCTTTGCAAATTATTTCACAACTTAAGAAACTAGACGCGTCCGCGCATCCCGAGGCTATCCAAATTCCTTTACAGATTCTCTTCGAAGCTGACTCTGCCACTGGGCAACCCGGTTTTGCCATTGTTATTTCTGCCGCCACTGATCTCGGTGGATGTACTGTGCAAATTGTAGCGCCACCGTTGTCAATTCACGGCCCTTTTTTAGCGTCGAGCCGCGCCAAGACAAGCTGCCACGGGTAGGGCAGATGGGATGTTTGGTGGGAAAAAAGCGGCTGCGAAATTGCCTCGCAGAATCATGGGCGCCACAAGTCAAAGAACGTTACGAGGTCCAACATCCAACTGTATCTACTCGAGCAATGTGAAATCATAAGGCTGACGGCATCCTTGCGACCAGTCTCCACCGACGGAAAATTGGCATGCCAGGTAGTTAGCGCGACGAAAACAGCTCCAGCACTACCGTGTCTTCACCGCGGCATTTATAAATCCCTCATCTAAAGCCCTGCACATAAGTTATTTCTTTCCACCTCACCCAATTTTCGGACCTCGCCCCGATACTTCTTTCGCAACCCGCAAAAATTTTCCTCCTACAAGAAAATGCCGCAAGGCGGAAACAATGGTGTTGGGAGATCATGTCCACCGCTTCCAGCTACCACAATGGGATTCGTCGTGGGTGAACAATGTTTTGAATGTTGGTACTCAAGTTTGAGCATTGAACCGCCGTCACGGATTTCAGTGTCACCATGCTGCTTGCTTTGTGTGGACTGAACTTGGGCAGGTGTCGCACTGTGTGACAAGATCCTTGGGAGAAGAAGCTAACGCTCCGATACTGACCGTGATACGGTTCTGCTAAATAATCACAGCAACTTCAACATATGCGCTGTCCATAATGTCCTCACCATGTTCACGTCCCGTCTCACAATCCCGATTCAAGCGACGTGCCACGACCAGCACTCGCGTCCCCCCAAGCACCTAGTTCGAATTGCTTACGGGACGCAACATAAACTCTGGTATCTGACACAGGAAGGGATTGTAGACCGCAGCTGTGGCATAACCGAAGAAGAGCAATACTCGTGGCTGTTACCTTACTTCCTACACAGAAGTGTCTGAAACACGACTGCGACTCCCTTACCTCGCTCTACACTTCACACAAGGGCCTTTTTGGTCGCTTTTCTGCGTAATCTTGAAACAGTGAAGCCTCCTTTAGCAGTGCCCCATTCGACTCAAGCCACGCCGACCTCCTTGTGGTAGCGCTCTTACTTGAAACTTTCATTCATGTTCTCGACGCCTACATAGGGATTCATCACTTCGAATAAAGCAGTCCGACATTTAGGTGTGCCCATGGCATGTGTCGCCTCACTTGATTTGTGTTTCATGCCAACCAATGAGGACGGCAAGAAGAGCTCCACACCGGAAGTCCCCCCGCATTGTTTGTGCACCTATGCGAAAGTGTGATTCAGCATGTCCTTTGCAGGGTCACTACCTTACTTTCGTTGGGGTGCTTTTTGACCAACAGCCTCAGGCTGTCCGGTGGAGCCAAGAATGGTGATCGACATTGGCAAACTTTTCATACTCCCCTGCCTTTTTTTTTCTTGCTGCAGCAAAAGGAAGCAAGCAATTGAATCGAGATTTCGGAACTGGCGCTGTGTACGCATAATGCAAACCCGTCTTCGGATTTTGCAAGCGAGTGTTTTTTTGGATGTGCATCAGGCTCAAGAATTTTACTTCTTATTTGGCTCCACATTACTGCAATTGCTTTTCGCTGGATTTATCCTGCTTTGGAGAAACAGAAAATTCCCGCACGAACTTCCTGGTGCCGTAAGAACCAAGGGTCCACGTGATCCTCATTATCCAGCCCCAGCGAGAAGTCGTGTGCCTCCTTTCAAACAAATCCAAAATCGTAACTTAGCTTCTACTGCCCCGATGTCTCGTGTCAAAGGCCAATTTCTAGATCAAAATATGCTCCTAGTATACGGATCCCACGCCATGCCATGCCATATCAGGGCAGAACAGAGCAGTTGCCTAGATGGCGTCAAGTAGTAAGAAATTAGGATTGAATCCAGCTCCTACAGCTTTAACACTATAATATCCGGCCCGCCAGGCAATTAAAGGCGTCTTGACCATTCAAAGCCGCCCTGAATCGTCGCCGGCATCCTCTCATTTCCCGCTCTATGCCAATCTGCCAATACATCTAAAGCCTTCAGCCATTGCAAATATGATCCTCATATCCATTGAAGCGGAATCCACCATCTTCCCCAAAATAGGCCCGTTCATTCCCCGCAGTTCCGCCCGACACAACAAAACTCCTCCACCGAACGATAGTGTTGTTGCTCATCCATCCTCAGCTGTGATCAATCGTCTAACAACCATCCACCTGCCATCATTGATTTTGAAATCGGCTTCGACACAATGACATGACCGACCTTGATCTTGCAGTAACACTACCATTAGTTATCCCAATTGCAAATGGAGGCTTTGTTGAACAGGCATTTGGGTAAGGAGGGGCCATACATTAGCTTGTTCCTCATAGGTATGGAGAGATAGTGGAGAATGGGAAAGCGGGAAAGTATACCAGCCAATGCTGGGCAAAGACCCAATCATAGATGAGGGAAAGCTAGGAACCCCGCGCGCCCAATCCCGGTGGCCCGGCGTGCTGACTTCAATGACCCCTTCGAAGGATCTAGCTACAAATCAGTTATAGAAGGGCAGGTCTCGTTCTATTTCACCCTCATTTACACCCTAAACTTCTACCTTCTACCCCCACATCACCACCATCATGGCGACAGCTGCAGCCTCACAGACCGTCGTTGTCCCATCCTACAATCGTGTTGAACCTGGTTCTGTCAATCTTCCTATTGCAGACTTGTCCGGTGTGCCGACATCGGACCCAGTCGATGTCGAAAGCGCAGCGGGTGAGTGGGCCAACGCTTTCAATAAGGCAATCCAAAGTAGAAATTACTCCGACCTCTCGGACCTCTTTCTACAGGAATCTTACTGGCGTGACCACCTCAGTCTTGCGTGGGACTTCCACACCCTCAAGGGCCCAAAGAACATCGTAGCATTTTTGGAGAGTTCGAGAAATGGCTGCCGAATCAAGAGTATAGCGATTGATAAGAGCTCCCCCTTCAAAACTCCCCATGTCTCTGGCTTTGATGGCGCTGGCAAAATCAAAGGCGTCGAGACCTTCTTAACTACCGAGACCGACGTTGGCTCTGGTGTGGGCGTTGCGAGATTGGTTCAGCAGGGGGGCAAATGGAAGGCCTTCACCCTCTTCACATCAATGCGGGAACTGAAAGGCCACGAGGAGTCTGTGGCAGGCCGAAGACCGCAAGGAGTCGACCATGGAAGCAAGCTAAGCCGGAAGAACTGGCTGGAACGTCGAGCGGCGGAAGCTAATTTCGAAAACAGCGAACCGGCGGTGCTGATACTCGGTAAAAGGCACTTACCGCTTGGATGTCCAGAAGAGTTAGCTAAAACAGATCTCAGGTGCCGGTCAAGGCGGTCTCACGTCAGCTGCCCGACTGAAGATGCTCGGCGTTGACACGCTCGTTATTGATCGCGAGGAGCGAATAGGCGACAATTGGCGCCTACGTTACCACCAACTAGTTCTCCACGACCCTGTATGGTTCGACCACATGCCATACCTCAATTTCCCAACCAATTGGCCAATCTTCACTCCCAAAGACAAGCTAGCCGAATTCTTCGAGTCATATACCAAGCTTCTCGAGCTCAACGTCTGGACTGCCAGCTCAATCACAAAGTCCTCGTGGGACGAAAGTGCACGTCACTGGACCGTCACGATTGAACGCTCGCAGAACGGAAAGGTAGAGACACGCACCCTCCACCCCCGGCACATCATCCAAGCAACCGGCCACTCCGGCGAGAAGGACTTCCCATCCCACATCAAAGGCCTGTCAGACTTCGCCGGCGACGTCCTCTGCCACTCCTCGGAATTCAAAGGCGCCAAACCCAACTCGGCTGGCAAAAAGGCCCTCGTCGTGGGCAGTTGCAACTCGGGCCACGACATCGCACAAGACTTTTACGAAAATGGCTACGACGTGACCATGATCCAGCGCTCCTCGACCTGCGTCGTCTCCTCCTCCGCGATCCTCGAAATTGGCCTGGCAGGTCTCTACGATGAGACCGGGCCGCCCGTCGAAGACGCCGACGTCTTCTTCTACAGCATCCCGAACACTGTCCTGAAAGGCATCCACGTCGCCGTTACAGCAGCACAGAACAAGCACGACGCGAAAGTGCTCGAGGGGCTGGAGAAGGCCGGCTTTAAACTCGACCAGGGTCCCGACAACGCGGGCTTGCTTATGAAATACTTCCAGCGCGGTGGCGGCTACTACATCGACGTTGGTGCGTCACAGCTCATTGTTGATGGGAAGATCAAGATCAAGCAGACCGAGGGGATTGATGAGGTTTTGCCGCACGGGGTGCGTTTCAAGGACGGGTCGGAGCTGCAGGCGGACGAGATTGTGTTTGCGACTGGGTACAAGAATATGCGGTCGCAAGCCCGGCAGATCTTTGGAGATGAGCTGGCCGATCGTGTCAAGGATATTTGGGGCTTTGACGAAGAGGGTGAATTGAGGACCATATGGAGGAAATCAGGGCATCCTGGCTTCTGGTTCGTTGGAGGCAATCTGGCGCTGTGCAGGTATAACTCCCGAATGCTGGCATTGCAGATAAAGGCCCTTGAGGAGGGCATCTGTAAATACGAAGACCGGTAATTGGGAATCTTACCCCCAATTTTGAGCACCGGTTCTTCTGGAAACAAAACACAAAAGCATCGGTTTCGCTGTTGCATGTCCCTTTCCCGCAAAAAGCCATGTCTTTACTGCCTTGCTCTCTGTATATTTAGCTACTAGCTTATTGCAGTTTGACAGCCTATCTAATTACCTGCACAGACGCCAACAAGGGTCATCCGATACAGGCCAGGCATGCACTAGAATTCTCCAATGCAGCCTTCAGATGAGTCGGCCGCCCCTTTTCCTTCTCACTCCGCGTGCGCGATCTCGTTTTTCCGTCGGAAGATGTTGTCTCCAGTGAAAGGTGCTGTCGGTATGGGGCTAAGGGCCGAGATCAGCCCCAAACACCACGCCATAGCACCCCAACTTGCTTGCTGGTTAACGAAGCTCGCCCATATCGGTCCGGCCATGACGCCCGTGGCGAAAAAGAAATTGGCCAGTCCGTATGCTTGTCCAAATGATCCATTCGTTCCAAAGGTTCTTTCACAAAGATTGGCACTGCCGCATTACTACCGCAGAGCAGACTGCCTTGCCAAAAGCAACACCAGAGAGCGATGACGACGCGAGGATTAGAGTGTGATAGTAGGTGGTAGGAGATTAGATATCCTGCTAATTGAGGTCGTGTTTGCTTTAGCGTTTGAATCCTCCACGGTCCTCATTTCCACCTCGCCATTGAGGGGGCAATAAACGGATCCCGCTTCCTCGCAACACGTGCTTCGATGAGTACCAGTCTAAAGGCCAATACCAAAGACGAGAAATGCAAAGACCATTGCATAGAGAGCGTAGTAACCTGCGTGGGCGTAACAACACCTCCAAGCAGTGGCCCATGATTATTCAAACGCTGCGCACAACAGTCACATAACCCATCGCTTGACCGAGCCCTTTCGTGCCCATGCAATCAGTCATAATAGTGATAGCTACTGCCCACACCACTGCCGCAGACGCGCCTTGCAAGATGCGTGTAATGAGCATCACGGCTATCGATCTGGCTAGCAGGAGTAGGTCGGTCAAGAATGGCCATCTTCTCGTGTCCATTTTGTCGGCCTAGTAGCCAACACCCAGAGAGAAGAATAGCAATGAGCCGCCATAGACGGCAAGGAGGGTAGAGACCCAATAGCTGAACATGCTAGAATGGAACTCCAATGCGTTGCTGTAGGGCGAGCGGAATTACCGGGACGATAACGCCATAGAGGAGAATGTCAACGAAGACGGCGTAGGAGACAACAAAGATGGTGTAAGAGCGGGGAACTTCTTTGTGAGAGCCATCGTGGATATATCCGGGATGAAAGTGGAAGTGCTGAGAATGGTGTCTAGCATCCAAATGCCTGCAAACGCTGTAAGGGGAGTTCTGAGCTTCGTGCTTTGCGAAGCCTAGAGTTTGGAAACTCCAATAAGTTCTCTCCCTCTCCAATGCTGACAAGAGCTCATGAAATCCTACAATTGTTAGATGTCCCTTCATACAAAGGTTGACATTTGTTACTCTATCTAGTTAAACGGGGTCTCTTCTAGGTGCACTAAAGGAGCCCTAGTCGAACCCTTTTGGGCTCCCTGAAAAGGTGACCAAATTCCCTTGGCCGTATTTCTCATTCTGTGACTCTACAAAATGCCTGTCGCTGGTAAAGAATGGTAGTCGGAAAGGGATTCGGCTGTGGGAAAGCAGCCGTTTGAGCAGGCCGCGAAGACGAATACCCGGGGGCTCGTGCAGAGGGCCCGAGGGAGAACCCGCCCAACTTGGCCGATTAGCGCCTTTTTGACGTTTAGGTATTCTCACATTCAACTATTGCCTCTATCTCAACTTCATGACCACGCATTCAAACCAAGCAACCTCTACATTAAAATGATCGCCTAATCATGCTCTATTCAAAGATGCTACGCTCGTCAGATTTGATCATGTCGTCGATGACCCACGTCGTCGGCACTAAAGCCGCGCCCACTGCGCCAAACTTTACTTGACCACTTTCAACCTCAGCTTCCACGCCTGTGAGATGCATGCCCACGAGATGTACGCCCATGAGGTACACACCATAAGGCACACGCCATAAGGTACACGCCCATGAGGTGTATGCCCATGAGGTACACGCCCGTGGGATGCACGTTTATGAGGTACACACCTATGAGGTGCACGCCCGTGAGGTGCACACTCGTGAGGTACACTCCATAAGATACACACCACGAGGTACACGCCCGTAAGGTATACGCCCATGAGGTGCACGCCCATGAGGTACACGCCTATGAGGTTATGCCTATGAAGTGTATGCTCATGAGATGATCGCAGAGGAGCCGGAAATGAAGTCGGTTATTAAGGACATCGTTAAGGAAATCGGTAGCGGCAGCGAGGCTGATCCCAGAGTATACCCCGGAGAGCTCCCATAGCTGTAGATATTACCTAATAGGGATATATGGGTCCCCTTGTCCCTGGAGATGTCTCAAAATCGGGTGGTGGCATCCTAGCCTCGAAGGCGCTAAGGCCCAAATGCGCTACTCAACGAAGTTGGCGAGTTCTCCCTCGGGCCCTCCCCAGGAAGAGTTTTCGAAACCGCAATGTCGATCGGCTGGAACTTTGCTTGCGGAGGGACTGCGACGCCTTTCCCAATTTGTCTTACCGCACATGCGTTTCATTGGGCGAGATCATGCTGACGCCACTCCAAATCCGGTTCACCGCGCTCTTCCTTTATTGGTATGAACGTTGCAGTGCGGTCTTCATGGCTAAGTAAACTCACTTGTTCGCGTCTATAAAAGACCCGTCCAAGTCCACCATGAACGCTCCCTCCTTCCCACCACAACAAAATGTCGCAAGACACTACAATCCCAGGATTGCTCGATTTGAGCGAGCAGGTGCCTACTTTGGACGGAGAGCCATCCTCCGTGACTACGAACATCGACTATCCTCAAAGCTCAATAAGCTATCTTTATGATGGGTTTCTGTCCCAAACAGACACCGACACAATTCCAGACAGGCTATCAGTGGCGCCTGTCACTGAGCACCATATCAGCAATGGCGATGGGGAGTTTGACTATTCGGTTCTCTTCGGCGATGGGTATCCATAAGCTGTCCTTCCTTGTGACAAGCACTGACTTTCGTGTAGAGCTCTCAATCAACCGGAATGCCTGAGTTTGGAGCCTCAGGTCTACAGCCGTCCGGGTTCTCCGTCAGACATGCCGGATCTGCTTCAACTTTCTCCACCAATCATGGTTCACGATCAGCCAGAATTACTGACTCGTACTGAGGACACTTTCTTTCCGGACCTTGATCTCAGTGACTGGACCACTGAAGGCAACGCTCCAATCGAATCACAGCATCTTGGCCAACTGTCGAATAGCCCTGTCCAGCTGCCACCTGCCGAAGGGATAGTTCAACACAACCAGCTCCCACAATTCTGGGACGTCTATTCGCCCGCGTCCGATCTGGCTTTCATGGCTCAACAAACGCTTCATGCAGAACTTGCAGTATCAAACGCTACCATCCCGGTTGAGAATGACTTTCTCGCCGTACCCAACGAAATGCAAAGCCTCTATCCAGAAGTACTTTCTACCCGCCAGCACAATCCTACTCATTCTTCATCCATTCCTGCTCTCATGGGTATTACGGATTGTATCGAAGGAGCCCTTAGTGACGTCGCTGTCCAGCAACCGCAACCAATATCTGATTTGCCCTCGTCGACCATTCCTTACAGGGTAGAAATTCTTGCTGCTTCAACAACGCAGAGCTGCGTCCAGAAGGGCAGTCATGGCGTCCAGACAACGGACATTGCACATGAGCGGGAGCCTGATAGTGCCGACCAAGCCCAGAAAAGAGGAACGGTTGATATTACGAGTCCCGCCTGTCACCCTCTAGGTCATCGAGATCGCCAAGACTGTCCCACCATGGGGGTTGAGGCAGGTTGTAATCCGTCGGACATTGGTGGGCTAATTTTCACGAGACATGATACTCAAGAAGGCTCGACTTCTAGGCCCCTTGTTTTCGATGACAAAGACGTTGTTTCTAAAAAAGAACCGCCTCATCGCCGTATCGCCTCCAAACCACCTCTGAATGCACAGATTAGTCCCCAGAGAATCCAGAAACCCATCCTAGGCAGGCAAAGACCGATTTCCTTCATTCAGGAGTCGGGCCGAGGTCACCAACTACTGTTGGATCCGCCTCCGAAAATGGGCCGGAGGATCGGGCCTCTTCCGCAGCAAAAAGCTAAAAAGACCGCCGACGCGAGAAAACGAGGCGTTTGCATCAGATGTAAGTTATCAAAAAGAACGGTGAGTTGTCAGTTTGTTTTGCAGCATAGCTAAATCCAAGTACTAAGTTGTTGCAGTGTAGTGGGACCGAGCCTTGCGATACATGTCGCCGGGCTTCAGGACGTACACTCTGGAATGTGCCATGCGTGAAAGCTCAGTTTCTTGATTTCATTGAGGAGTGGTCTTGCTTTTTTGGTGAGCACGCTCTCATTCGTACTCCAGTCTTGAGCATACTGATCCTTTTTCTTTCATGCAGAGATCACTGTCATGCAATCCGCTATAAGCGGGTTGGATACAACATTTTCCACTGATTATCATCCCCATTGGCTTGCTAGCTTAGGGGCGGCTTTGGAAGCTGTAGCACTGCTAGATAGGTTCCTTTCGTATCGAAGTCCCAGCGGTGTGATGATTATTATAGATTTAGCCGAAAGCGGAAAAATCTTGACTCAGATCGCCGAGCAGTTCCATGCTGTTGGGCACAACCTTACAGGAAATCAGCTCATAATGGAAACATCAAAACGATTTGCGATCTCTGAAAATCTTATGGACATTAGCGGCTTTGAGGAAAAAGAGAATCCGGATATAAGTTTGTTGGTAAGTGACTCCTGCCCAGAACGTTATATTGTTTACTTATGCCATCAGATCTTCAACTTAACTTATTGCAGAATGAGAGTTATGGAAAATCGGGTGTACAACGGGCATAGTCTTCGTCCACTGGGCCAGCTACAATTTAAAGAATACCTGCCAATGGTATTTTTACACTGGATGATGGCTCGGCACTTCGAGATCACAACCTTCCGATTTCTACAGAAACTCGCAAACCAGCCGAGTTCAGAGCCGTTAAAAGCAACTAGAGAAGTGGCCTATTTTCTGGTGGCGACGATGGTGATATCAAGTGAGATTGGACGTAATAACGCGTCCCCACCGGTATGTGACAAGAGCAATCAACGGGAGACTAGCTTAAGAGCTAAGATGAGTCGCAGGATGAAGATTTCTCCCGTGAACTGAGTGACCGACAAAGCCGTCTCCGTAAAGCGATGTTTGCATATCTCATCGTCAAAACCCAACAGGTGCCGTCTTGGAGCGGTTGGTTTCAGAGCCTTCAGAAATTTGGGCTTATGGTAAACACAGAAGATGCATGGCAAGCCTTCATCAATCGTTTTGCCAACAAGGCGAAAAATGAGATGGAGAGCAATGCATAGGGAGGAACACTGTTTTACTTCTATCAAGGGTCCACAAGCGAGGTAAGGTTGGTGGTCTTTCCCCGGCTTTATGTGGTCGACGACACCAAGATAGTGCCAGTCACCACTGGCGTGGTGCTCAGAAAGTCGCAGTGCGAAGGAGCACGGCGAGATGTGGATGAAACGCAGCCGGGCAGCCCTGTTATTGGAAGACCTCCGGGTGTGGGAGCCAGGCGGCGATTTTCATGAAACGACGAGGTCGCCTTGAATGGAGCTACGACACAGGGAAAGACTTTTTACGTTACGGCGACTTTGGAGATGGCGACGAAGGCGAAGCGGGAACTACAAATAGTACAGAGATGCTGGCCACTAGTCGTTTCATTAAGGGTGTCTTCGACTTAGTTTGCACTCGTGCGAATAACAGACAACCCTCAATAGTCCTGTACATCTTTTCCTTGCTCATCGTTACCAATTATCTAACTGTGCTGACGGTGAATGGACCCGCGCCACACTTTCGACAAAAAGCTGACAAGGTGGACCACAGCGGCCTGTACGCCAGCCACCCGGGCGATGGAGGCCGGTGTTGGTAGCAGGTACTCGTAGGAGGAAGCACAGGTATTCGTGGGAGGCAGTAGGTGCCACCTGGGGGAGCCAGCGCATTGGTATCGGGCATTTGGTCCAAAACGGCCAGTTCAACAGCTTTGTGCTGCAGCATTTCCTCTGCATACGTCATCGGCCGGCTCTAAATGTTTCGTTCTCTGCTCGGCCTTCTCGGCGTACTCTACAAGCCGCGCGGCATCAGGGCTGGTTGGGCTCCAGTGGAAAGGGTACCGAAAATACCCCTCCGGCCCGCCGTTTTCTGCCACCTTTCACAGGTACAGAGACTTATTCGGATAGCGGTCTTCACAGGATACTTTTTGAAGCGGACATCTCAATTCTGGATTGTTCGTCACCTTGATAGTCCTCTTTCTATCGAACGAGCGACTTCTTCGCGTCTCGCTTGACGCACCTTATCGGATACAGTCTGTCCATTGAGAATTTTAGTTCGGAGATCGCCTGGAGAGTATGGAGCTTCACAACAGCTTCGGACTGAGGCGAAGTGTAGCGATGTCTTGACCTAGCTTTCATTAACATCCGCCCCAAAGCTCAAGCGGACGATCGACGATTCCGGCGTCATCGATGTGGTACGTTCAAGCCTATGCCACATAAGGTATGATTAGAATCCGCCCCGGGCGCAAGCAAGTAATGCTGAAAGGCTGAGAAGCTGACACACCACCATGACCAAAAGCCACTAACTAGCAAGTGCCTAAATCGGACATGCGCGTTGGGGCTTTAAAGGCCACGGAGTGCTTCAATGCACAAATGGGCTTGCCAAAAATCACTGGAAATGCCAATGTGCATTAAATTAGAGTTTATTATACCTCTGTACATAGGACGGTATCTAAGTTGTATACATTACACACATTAGCCTGAAGCATCACCATCCCGAGCAAAAGCAGAGTCCGTCCCGTATCTTCGTGCGAATCGTAATCTCTGGGTATGATCATAAAACACTGCCCGTATCTCAGACCAGTGCAGAACTAATTCCCCCTGTTCTCACACTACTGAGCCTTAGCTTCGACGGGCCTTCGAGGGCGGAGGAGGAGCGGTGCAAGTTCCTCCGATATCCAGAGCCCACGCAGCAACGTCAAATTCGACAAAGTTGGTCTGTATCTGCCAACCGTTCGCTCCGTTCGTTGCGCTTCCCGTTTGCTCGGTATAGGCGACGTTGATGCCCTTGACCTCGTATTTACCAGTCCCTGGATAGGCCAACCACCGGAAAGCAATGTTGGTACAGGTCACTGTGTCAATCGAGAGAACTTGGAATGGAACTGGCGCCTGCCCGCCCTGACTGGCCTCGAAGCCGGCCAAGGAAGTGAAGGTGGGTTCGCCGAGAGGTATTCCGGCCAGGAAGTTGATGCTGTCGGAGTAGTCTAGGAAGTTGGCGGCGAGAATATCGGCGGCGAGGGCCGCGTTGAAGGTGGAGCCGATGAGGAGAGCGAAGCTGTTGACGAGGTAGTCGGCGTCAGCTGTAGTAAGGCAATTTGTCCTCGTGCCTGGCTGGATGGAGAGCGAATTCGAGAGAGGGCGAGCGTAGATGGCGGACGAAAACAGGACAGCTGCAGCGAGAGTTGTGAAGACTTGCATGACGTTTGGCGGTTGAGATGGCTTTGGTGGATGATTGAGGGTGGGAAAGTGGCTTAAGAGTGGGGGAAGTTGCTTGGAATTCGAAACCACGTTCAACGTGGAAATCGCGCAAGCTGTGATAGTGAAAGGCCATCCCGAAGATCGAGACGCACGAGCATATTTATCTCTGTCAACGAGTGGCAGAATGACCACAGGAGAGATGCGGCTGGTTAAAGCGGAGCTCCGTAGTGTGGATAGAGAAGCTGCAGCTACGAACAGATAAAGTTAAAGCCAACGCTTCAAAAGGCTGGATGATGCTTCTAGTCGTGTCAGTACTGTATGCAAGGTTTAGCAACAAGGTATAGAGAGTCTCTGTGCATCTGAAACGAGAGGTTGGGAATAAAATGGCTTTGTTAAGTTGAAGGAAGACAAACAAACTATGGGCAAGTGGGAGGTTGGAAAGCCCAGCCGAGCGACCAGCCCCCAACCTCGCACCTCTCGGCAGATCCCCGGGCCAACCAACGAGCATTGCAGTCTAACACCTACAACAACCAGGACCAATGACCTCTTTGACAATGACGTTCCCGGCAAAAGAGCTTCGGTGCAATCTCTGCTACTTGAAACGCTAGATTTTCCTTTGGTAAGGGTATACCTGAAGCATGCCATTGAATTATTTCAGGAGCCCTTGTACCGATTTGTTAGTGGATTGATGCATTCGCGGCTTCTCCGAATCGTGGTTTGGTAGATTACCACTGTGATTTGTGCATGACGGTCATAATCAAGTATGCACATCGGAATACTTGCTCTAAGGATCATCTTGGTCGACAGAATTGCCGGGCTTCGTGAGATCAATTATTGCTACATCTGAGACGGGCGCTGTAAACATGATTTCATAGAACCCACGAAGAAACAACAGTCCGATCACTCATTGCGACTCAAGCTTGTCACTTATGACACAAGGTCTGGTCTTCCGTAATAACCATATCCTCCGCCCCAACACAATTCTTGCAATAAAAGACCCCATCTGGATCGTATTTGCGCTTGATTTCCAGAAGCTTTGCATAGTTCTGGCCCCAAAAGGCCTTAGTGAAGTGGGGTTCATTGACATCGGCCTTGAAAAGTCAGTCTTTCGCCTATTTCGAGGCTAGGAAATAGAAAGCCTGCGCTTATCTATGTGTGGAGATGTCATACCTCGTTGAGATAGCAGCCCGTGTCGGGTGCCAAATCCCGTAGTGAGGCAACATATTGGTTTGTCAGCTTACTAGAAGCCGTAGCCTCTGCCTTGTCGTCATATGGTGGCCAGATTGCGGGTACCACTGTGTGGGACAAAAGTCAGAACGTCATCGCAAAATCTAGAAAGGGGTTATGTGCTAGATAATCCTTACCTAAGTGAGTGATGGTCTTCCGCCAGGCAGGCGTCATAGACCCCACGCCACCCGGAGGTAGCGCATTTGCGACACCAGGGCCGCCAACTAGGTGTCCCAGCAGCACAAAGCCGTTGAAGGCTTCTTCCAACTTCTTTGCAATGAAGCTGGCATTCAGGCTCATAGAGGCAGCGTCAAGAAGTCGTGACCCGAGAAGTACATTGGTCCCCGCACGACCTGGAGGAATGCTGGTAGACCACCAGTCGTAGAAGTCAGGTACATCAAATGTACGGAGGGACACTACGAGGCCAGGAGTATTACGTAATCCGTTGACGAGCGGTTTGAGCGTCGCTCCAATACTGGCTTCAGAGGTATTGAGTATGCCCGCAATCCACCAGAATGATAGTGCCGGCTTGTTGAGTAGCGGGTCCCGGTAGGGCGAGATGAGATAGTAGCCCATCAAGCCGGATTTACAGAGATCGGGAAGCTCTGAGTGAATGCGAGCCATAGCAGACCAGAAATCTGATGTCGACGCTGAAGATTGGTTTACATTGAGTATGGAGAACCCCATGGACGGCATTGGGAAAGTCTTCAGTGTAACGGAGAGGAGAACGCCAAACGTTGCGCCGCCACCCTGATGACACGTTTAGCGGGTCAAACCCGGTGAGGGACTAGAGGCTCACTCACTCCACGCATGGCCCAAAACAGATCCGTGTTGGTGGCTTCATTCGCAGTGATAAAATCTCCATCGGGCGTGACCATCTCCATTTCAAGGACTTGATCAGCAGCCAAGCCATAATGACCACTGATGGGGCTATGGCCCCCTCCAGTGATATAGCCACCAATCCCAACATTGGGATCCATGCCACCCACAATGATACGCCCATGTTGGGCAGCTTTAGCATATATCTCCCGCATTTGATGGCCAGCAGCAATGGTCAATGCACCCTCGTACCTGGACTTTGAGCCCTGTGGCTGGAAATATCCATGGTATCGAAGGCCACGGATGTTGTGGGTCCATATCGAGAGAGAATTCGGTGCGGTAGATATATCCGAAGGTAAGTAAAGCGAGTATAGCGAGTCAAATTGGTTCATCTTACCTTCCAAGATAGTCATGACCAGTACCCTTCACATTGAGTCGGATATTGTGCTTTTTGGCAAATTTTACTCCCTCTTGAACGTGATGTGCTTCGGTAGCGTTGACCACATAAACCGGATATTGTTTGGTATTGCAACGATGGAAAATTGTGGGGAGACAAGCGTCATGCTCCCAATTGGGTTGCTGGACGCTGACGGGATCGTTGGTATGGAACAAAGATTGTGAAAAATTGGCGGCAACTATCCAGCAGGACACAGGGTTGAAAACACCCAAAGTAAGGTCACAAACTGCCCCTGGAGGCAGAGGCTTCAGCAGCTGACCCGAGATAGAAGCATTGAAGCGGTTCCAAGTCGGTTCAGATGGCCAACCTGGAGTTCCAGGCTTTGGCTTGCATTTTAGGGATTGCAGCGTGGCTTGATCCGCACCTGGGAAGCACGAGGAAAGAGGGATGAGGCACAAATAGACGATGACAACTTCAATGCGTAACCTCATCTTCAACGTACATAAATCACGGCGTTGTATTTTGCAAGCTAATGAACAGCGGGTGGAGAAAGCACCAGAAGAGATAGGGGTACCTAATATAATTGTATCGTACTATTAGACGACGTATTCGCGATGAATGCTAGGCATCGGCGTCGGCCCGGGCAATACGTCAAATTAGAGACAGGACATCTTGTAAGTGGAGGCTGGAAGTGCTCGGCCAAAGAATATCACGTGTGATTGGTGGCAGGGCTCATCCCCAGCACCCTTCCAACAGTCTAAGAATAGTCAAAGAACTTGTTCGAGGACCATCGGTTGTACGGTTATTGTCATAGCTTAGCTTTCAAGGTGGATGTTGATCTGCCACGACGAACGTTACACAGAGGAAAAGGCCAGCGGAGACAATCGCAGATCGAAACAGGTCGTATGTGGCCTCCCCTCTATTTCGGGCACGCCAACATGCTGCATTACATCTTCTACGGCAGTGTCTGGGCACAGCGTGGAGGTCTCGTCTGCATTCAAGAAGGATTGTGGTAGTACGATTTCGACTGGTGCAGGCAGATACCCTTAGACGAGAGCACGAGCGATCAAGCGGTTGCGGCGTTCGCCAGAAACGACCCATACTGTCCTTATCCCGGAGCTGCAGGATCTTCTGACTAAAGCCTCTGTGCTAAATGACTTCTAACCAGTTCGGCTATTGAGAGCCGCCACTGTGTGAGGACGGATCTCTCGAAGTTTCATATGGAAGGTCGACGAGTTCAGCGAAAACTTGTGACTAGGAAGGTGAGGGCCTGAGACTTGACATTACGACACAATTTTCCACGCAGTATCTAACAGCGTATGGGCAGCTGCATTGAGTAGGTCGTGATAATGCTAGACATCGCATATGCAAACCCCGGCTGTCCCTTGTAATGCGAACATTGGTAGTATGAAGTGAAGATTGATTGCTTGAGCATCACGCTTTGATTCTAACATTCCATCCGACTTTAGAAATCCGCGCAATTGCGATCAAAATGCCTGTCACAATAAGTCCCAGGCCAGAGAATAACTTCAGGCCGAGGTAGGAGCCTGTGTTACTGACAATTGTGCCCGCAACCGGCGATCCGATAAGGAGCCCAAGAGCAGAGACAAAAAAGCATTGACCCATGCGAGTACCCAGCTTGCGCATGTCTGGGCTTAGCGTGACCAGTGCTACTGGTGGAATTGACACGAATCCACCAGTGAAGAAGCCATACAATAATGCGAAGGCAATTGTTCCTCCCAGATTAGATATCCCGATCCAACAGATTGCAAGTATTCCAGATATCATTGACGCCGGCATAAGTACGTTAAGGGGCCCTACTTTGTCGGTGACGAAATTCGGAATGATTCTTCCTGCCACGGACGCTGCATTTAGGATGGGGAGCAGGTAGAATCCAAGGTTCACGTCTGTAATGCCGGAACTGATGGCTTCGGGCCCGATATAATACACCTGCAACGGTCAGTGAGACAACCTGTGACTAAGAGTGGAGGACTCAACTGGTCCATAGAATCCTATGAAGCCAAAAAACATAGCGATGTTGAAGAGAGTATATGGTATCTCCTTAAAAGCGGCAAGATCGGTGAGGTGTCGCTTGTGCTTTGGAAAAATTCGTGGCCGCATCACACAGACTGAGAAGGCACAAGTAGTGAGGCAGATGAAGCCCATCACCCGTACCGTCCAAGGGAAACCAATGCGCGGATACAGTTGCCGAAAGACGATGGGATAGACGACCCCACCGATGGAGGAGCCGGATGCCGCAATGCCGTTGGCGACTGCTTTCCGTGTCGAAAAGTACTGAGGCAGAATGGCGACTGACGGGACAAAAAGAGAGCCGTTTCCAAGACCGATGACAAATGCTTGAGCCAGCACGACTTGCCAATACTCTTTACAGAGGCTAAGCATCATGAAGCCGAACGGTATTAGGAAGGCCCCCAGAGTGATCAGGGCTCGAAAGTACCCGGCATCATATGCTGGTCCAGTCAGGACCCCAATCATAAGCAGAAGAAAGGCTTGTGTGCTTCCAATCCATGATATCTGTGAGGGAGACTTGTTGGCAAGCAGATTGTTTTCGTAGTATGTTTGAAATACGCCAAACGCATTGACAGTACCCTGATGAAAGAAACATTGTGTTAGCCACAATTTTTGCATTGATGTAAGTGCTAACATGGCACGAGTGGATGCAGGAGATTGAGGCTCAAGCGGGAGGATTTAAAGATCGGCCCCGACTCTGGACGATTCGACCGGGAAGTCACCCGACGACATCATTTGGAATGCTTTTGATACTCACCCACCCGTTGAAGAAGAGAAAGAATGACCCAGCGACTTGAAGCCAGGCCGCAAAGCCGCCGTTGGGCGGTGGTCCCGGTTCGCCAGTCTTGTCTGTTGTCGAAACTGTGGCGGCCGTGGGGGGCTCCATGTTTGCTTCCGCGTCGAGTGCTTCATCCATCACGGACTCTTTAGATATCACCTGTGACGCGGAAAAGCCTCGAGCGCTGTCCTTTATGTCCCATTTCTCAAGATCCTCCGTGACCTCCATCAAAGCGGAAATCGATGTCTTCAAAAAGACTGCCCTGATACTTCTGTTGCGCGCAGCAGACGGGTATGCATATGGTTGTTTGTGGAAGCACTGCTTATTCTGTAGAGACTGTCTAGAGAAGGAAACGAGATCTATATACCGGTGCTCGCCCTGCTTTGCTGGCGACGCGCTACTAGGCTGCACACCGGAATGCGGTCAATTTGCAACAACTTTCAGCACCGGCTGGAGAAATACGGAAATGGGCTGCTAGGGAGCTCTCAACCCAGATCTAACCAGAGATAAAAACGGATTTGAAACATAGTCGAACGAGTTGAAGAAGGAGATTTCCGAGACGGCCCCATCTTTGCTCTTGTTCCTGGAAGCCAAGCATGGGGTAGTCGAGCATGGAGGTGCCGAAGACCCGTTTAAGCCCTCGAATCCAAGCTGCCTCGGGCGTTTGCCGTGAGGGGGTAAACCGGGGCGTTGACAGGAACTAGGAGTAAGTTTGGCGACTAGTGCATGATTAGACGAACATTTCATCGATATTCCCGTGGTATTCCCGCCGTATTCTCGCGGTTGTTGCAAGTTCATAAAGATACTTGGAAGAAATTTATGGGGAAGCAACAAAGCCTCGGCCAAATTGGGAGAAACGGTTGGGTGCGGCCGGAGCTTGCCACTGGCTACCATATTTGGTTAAGTACGCCGCAAAATCAAAGAGATGTAGCTTTGGTCGTCTTGCTATGGAACGCCATCTGATGCCGTTTGATGCCATGAACCGGGGGTATTCCGAAACTCCTCCACCTCATTCGTGTCAAAAGAAATGTAGCATAAGCCTTTTGCGTGAAAAATGGTACTACAATCTGCTCGTCTGTTGCCCATGTTTGGGACAGGTAAGGGCCCGGAAGTGGCTACGCACCCAGCGCTTGCTCACTTTCAGACGCGATTTTGCCTCTAGGTCGATTTTGAGACCGAGATATCATATCCCGGGCGACCTCTTCTCCATACTCACAAAGCTGTGGTGGGGGAAGGGGGCCTTCCAATGTATCCATATAGTATTAGTATTGCTTGTGGGATGCGCCGCCGAGTATGCCGGGCGCTCATAACAGCTCTTCACAAGTCCAGTCCTCATACCTTTTTGGATTGTTAGCTCTTCCTTCGGTAAGGCTGAGAGAATGTTGACTCACCATCCATCTGGCAAGTACCTCCGCACTATCAAAGGTATCTTCTTCTGATTAAGCTCTTTAATGGCAATCTGCAAAGGATCTGTCTCGCCCTCGAGATCGACCAGTACTGGCGCATTCATGCTGAGACTGCAATCAGCTACATACGGCCTTCAAAGTGCTCGTAAGTCGAACCTGATCTGCAACGCTCTTGTCCCCAGTACTCTGGCTCTTTCATACTTGGTCATGTATGGAGTCGTTGAGCGCTTTTCATCCGGTATCTTCTTGGCGCTATCGTTGGTAGGCTTCTGTGAACCCGCGCTTGCATCACCGTTGACAACCTGCCTACCGCCGGTAACTTCTTGCTGATCTTCATTGGCTTGATCAACATCTGGCTCTTCTGGCGCTGGTGGTTCTGGGGCTTCCTCTTCCAGCTCATCTGGGTCATATTCAGGCTCTCCATCTTCGTCTCGACCGAAACTGTTGATGGGCAAAAAGTCAGTCGCTGAAAAGCCAGCGCAGGACATCCAAGCTCAAAGCTGAGGGTCGCGCACGCTGCATCATCATCACCACCGTAGTCCGACATTTTGACTCGTAGATAGTTAAGAACTGAGAGATAAGCGGGTTGCTGTCTATTCTAGCAAAGATGTGCAACGAAAACAAAGGGTCAAGATCGGTGTTGTGGCTTGTTTGGCAGGCCCTGCGCCAGCCCAAAATTTTTGAGATCGCCGCGGGCATCTAATAGAGTTGACGCTAGAACCCCACATGTTGCGCCGCAGTCAATTTTTCTTTTTCGTTCTCTTGCGAACGAACGGTCTTGCGAACCAAGGTTACGATTCAAGACACGGCCGCCACGTAGCCTAAAAAATGGGCACGCTGCCAGACGACCCGGACAACTTTGTCCATCTCAGTCTGTCAGGGTCCGATGCCGGGAGCAAGTCCGACATGGAGCCCACCTCCACTCCCCCTACCCCTGGCACACCCAGAACTTCAGAATTGAAAACCATTCCCTGCCCCTACGACGGCTGTGAAAAGTCCTTCAACCGTCAGGCTCGTCTGACTGAGCACTTACGCTCTCACACCAACACCCGTCCTTTCAAATGCCCCGACAAAGCTTGCTCCAAAGACTTCCTCCGCGACTCGCACCTAAAGCACCATATCAAGAGCGCGCATACCGATGTCAGGGACTACGTGTGTAGCTGGGGTGGCTGTGGCAAGAGTTTTGCTACTGGGACAAGATTACGAAGACATGAAGCTGCACACCAGCAAAAAGAAAAATGGAAATGTAGAGGTTACGAGGGGTGTGACGAAACATTCCGCAAGCATGACACCTTGAAGAGACACATCATGATTGTGCATGAAAACAGGAGGCCTTTCCCATGTCCGGATGTTGACATGAAGTCGGGCGAGCCATGCAAAAGTGCATTTGAGACGGCAGAAAAGTTGCGGGCCCATCAGAGAGCAAAGCATGATCAGACGCGCTTCGCCTGTACTGAATGCCTTGAACACAACTATCAAGTTCACTCAGGAGATGAAATACTTGACGACTTCAAAGACGAACGGAGCGAAGCCTACTTTGCAAGCTATGCCGATCTTCAACTACATGTTGCTACTGTTCATCCTCCAACCTGCCCTCACTGTCCTACAGTTCTCTCTACTCCTCGAGAGCTGAAGCGTCATTTGGAGCTCGTACACAGCATCAGAGACCCCGACTCGCAACACTCAAGCGGGGCATTTCCATGCCCCTACACCAACTGCAATCGATCGTTTTCCAAAAAGGGCAACCTCAACGTTCACGTCAAAACTGTTCACGAAAAGCGGAGAGACTTTGTCTGTGGTGAAACTGAATTGACGCTCTCCGAGCTTGCCGAATCACGACATGATCTTGCGGAAATCGAAGGATGCGGACGAGACTTCACAAGCAAGGGCAGCCTTGAGGAGCACGTACGCACAGCACATCTGGGACTCGGTAGCAAGCGAGTACAGCGCAATAAGAAGAGAAAAGCTACGGCGATGAAGTCAGGAGAGCAGCCAGAGCAGAAGAAGAGAAAATCCAAAAACGGCCAAGGAAAGCAAACGGCAGCCCTGTCAACTCTGACAGGCGTTACTTGCGATGCCGAGGCAGCTAGCGAGGACGGAGATGATGAGATGGGCGAGCTCACCGGTTTCGAGACAATGGTGGACGGCCAGATCTACGGCCAGGACCTAGGCTTCACAGATCATGTGGCGTATGGCCAGCACACCTTCGACCCACAGGCGTACTATCCAGCAGCGCCTGACGACATGTTCAATGGCACAGACCTCTTCAACGACGCAGAATTCATTTCACACTCCCCACTAGACCCTTTACTGCTTCTCAGCAGCTGATGCCTTGGTCCTCGCCAGCATCGATTTACTGGATTCTTGAGAGGGCCTTTTTGCTTCACAGTGTCTTTGAACCTCACTGTTGGCCAGCTTTCCTTTTCAACAGATCGCAGTAGTCACGGCCATCTCCTACTCTAAGAAAAAGGAACGCGATAAGATACCCCAATTGCATTCTGTTCTGTTAATAGAAGTGCTCATGTTTATAAAGGACGAGAGATGATTGGTGAAACCACGATGAAATGCAAATACATAGACCAAAAAATTCCAAAACTTCAGACGCAAATGTGCCTTGTTCTTCTGGTGACTGCTTTACAACTAACTGTCCTGGTATTGTCGATCAGGGCTATGTCACCAAAAATGAACAGCAGGCTGAACATCCTTTATCGATTCTACCTCGGCGCCGGCTGTACACATTTCTGGCTCTACATTGTCGATGCATAAAGTTGTTCGTCTACCTGCCAGAATATACTCTACCGTGGGTATCATGAAGCATAAGCACCGGCTACTGATGTCTAGAGATACATCCAACCAGGCCCCTTGTAACTCCCCATTAACCCCCTCCTTCTCACGCGCCAACCTCTACCCCTAATCCTCCACCACCAGCATCACAAATAGCTAGCAACCTCTCCCTCCAATCGTCACACACCCTTTCAAACCCTCTAACCACGTCGCCGCAGACCCTCCCACACTCCCTCCGCTGCAGCCTTCTATCCCAATCACCCTTCTCGATGAACCTCAAGCCCCCCTCCCTTAGCTCCTCCTCCATCCTAATCTCCGCCACTAACTCCTTGACACTCTTCAGCCGCCTTCCCGCGGCAGCCGCAGCGACTTTCGACTCCTGCAGCACGTCCGCCAGTGACCGCAGCGCGTAGACTAACTCCGCTGTGTTCGAGACTAGGATCTGCAGCGAGGGCAGCGGATTCGGGCCACCGGCCACTACCACCGGTATACAGTCTATCAGCTCCTCCACATTCTTGAGCAGGTCGTCAAGAACCTCTTCTTCAAGCAGCTGCGCTCGTGACGGCACACTGCTTCCGTATGCCTGCGGCGCGAACAGCAGGCTATGCGACTGCGAAAGTAGCTCCTTCGTTTTGTGCGTCCGATGCGTGCTCATGCTTGAATATGCCGTAATCAGCCTCGTCGTCCCGTTTTCAATGCTCGCTTGAGGGCCTAGATCCTTGAGCGCGGTCGTTGTGCGCGCAATGATTCCGCCGTTCTCGCCAAGAACGTCGTCTGTATGTGTGCTTATACGGATTAAGGATTGGACGTCGGATATTCTTCGCAGGAGGTTTGGAGGTAGGTCTTCGGTGTCAGATTCGGGGCCGTACTCTGAGCCATCGTAGTTGGATTCGGCCTTGCGGTGTCGTGGCTGCAGTTTGTAGTTGCCATTTATTTCTGGTGGGAGCGTTGCAGATTCTGATTGCCTTTTTGAATGCCGCCGCACAGGAGATGGAGGATTTTGCATTGCCATGTCCATGCCGAAGTCATGCATGTCGCCCAGGTTCACAGACTGATCGTGTTCCTGGTTCCTGGACGACGGTTCTGCGCTCCCTTCTCGTAGTCCTTCCAGGAAGTTGCCGCCGTTATCGTATACAGCCTCATCGCCCCAGACATCTCCCAGCTCGTCTGCCAGACTGCCCATCCCGTTTGTCGCTTGATCTTCAGCATCGATGGAGATACTCGTCGATCCAGATGCTGTTCGGTGGAGATTCAGCTGACGCGGTGTGACTGGCGAATGTTTCGGTAAAGATGAGAAGGAGGTCCGCGAAGAGCGTCGAGAGTAGGTTGTATCGTTACTCGTGTATGGACTTGGAGATGCGTTCGAGATATCGAGGGTTGACGGCCGGCTCCGGCGGCGTCGTGATGGGGTGATAGGTGAAGAGGGCGTTGAAGGCATTATAGATTCGGGCTTCAGACAGCCAAATTCATCTCTAAAATTTCCAAACTAACAATAACTCAGCCAAAGGTGTGTCAGAACAGGCAGGGGTATGGGTAGAGAAATATTTGTCCATGCATATCATAATTGGCGTGGCAGGGCTTGAGCTAAATGCGGCCCCTGCCGGCTTTGCATGCACGGGCCGTTGAATCTCCAGATTTTCTGGGCGCTCGCTTCTCGCACAAGTCATTTTTGGGTCTTCGTGGTTGAAATGGACCGCTAGTATCTCCAGCAGCCCCAAGCACTATTAGCGAAAAGATGGCGACCGTCCGCCGAGTCCGACCCGGCGACCTCTTGAAGCTCAACCTCTGCAATCTCGACCCGCTCACCGAAAACTATGACCTCAACTTCTACCTCACATACCTCATGAAATGGCCCTCGCTCTTCCAATGTATAGAAGAACATGGCAAGATAGTAGGCTACAGTACCGCTTCACCACAATCCCTCCCCCTTCCTCAATCAACTACCCTCCTGCCCATTGTTGCCACGCCACTAACCCCACCTTCCTCGTGTCTTCGAACAGTAATGGGCAAACTCGAAGCCTCCCCACCCCACCTCTCCTCCTCCCCCCACGCCCTCCCCTGGCACGGCCACATCACCGTCCTCACCATCGCCCCCCAATATCGCCGTCTCGGCTACGCCCGTCTCCTCACGGAACAGCTCGAGCGCGCATGCAACCAGGCCAACGCCTGGTTCGTCGACCTCTACGTCCGCTCCAGCAACGACCTCGCCATAACCATGTACCGCAAGATGGGCTACAGCGTCTTCCGCCGGGTCGTCGACTACTACAGCGACGACCCGACAGGAAAGAACCAAGGTGGGAGCGAGGATGCGTTCGACATGCGGAAACCGCTGGATCGAGATAAGACGAGGAAGCACATCAGGGAAAATGGGGAGGAGCATAGAGTTACGGCGGATGACGTCTTTTGAATTGACATGCACTGGTTGCTTCATCAAAAGACTATTCCACTACACCCAGTAGTATGCTCATCTAGAAATACACAAAGTGAACCACCTCCCTATGGGCAATTTTGGCGCTGCCTGTAACGATCGTAGATGCTAGCCAGCCGCAAATTACTGCCTGTTGCGCAGATGGGGCGGAACATAGCCTCCTCTTCTCGGCAGTGTCTCTTGAACTGGTGGCGGGGTGTCTCTCGCCGCCGGTGATGGCGTATCTCTTGCTGGTGGAGGTCTTGCTGCTGCTCCTGCCGGTGCAGCACCATTGGCACGAAGCGCTGGTGGTACATAGCCTCCCCTCCTTGGCAAGCTATCCTGCACGGCTGGGGCTGCTTCTGGGGTCGGTGAAGGCGACACGCCTATTCCAGCTTCCTTGGCCGCTTGTCGTTCTCTCCAGCCTCCACCCTCAGTCGTCCTGCTAGCCAGTGGCAGTCGAGGAGCCATGCGTTCATTAGAGCTAGTGCGTTCGTCCATTGGCGCAGCAGCTGGTCGAATGCTGGGCGGGGCCGCCCTTCTCGCCGCCCGGCGAGCTTCGGCTTCTGCTTCTCTCTCGGCCTGCCTCTTGGCTATGCCATCCAATTTAGCTCGTTCAGCCTCCGCCTGCGCCTTCCGCTCGGCCAATTGTCGTCTTCGCTCTTCTTCTTTGGCCGCTTTCTCTGCAGCCTCACGCTCGAGGCGCTCTTGCTCTTCTCGCAAGCGTCGCTCTTCTGCTTCTGCTGCCATTCGCTCCTGCCTCTTACGCTCGCGGTGCTCCTTGATGCGTTGTTGTTTCTTGTGCTCAAAATCACGCTCGGCAGCTCTACGTCGTCTTTCGAATTCATCATGACGACGCTCCGCGACGTCGGCCTTAAACCTGTCGTAATAGGCAACCAAGCGTTCGAGGCGGCGCTTCAGCAGAAGCCCTTCTTTGTGCTTGAGTGCGGCTTCCTTGAGAGTTTCTTCTTTGTTCTTCTCGTAGATTTCCAAATCACGTACTCTCTGCCTCTCGTAATCTTCTGGAATATGCTTGACTTCTTCGCGACGGAATGCTCTTTCTAGATGGTCAATACGTTTGGCAGCAATGGCAATTCTCTTCTCCTTCTCGGTCTTCTCCTTCTCCAACTGGCTGAGCTTAATGCCTCTGATAGCGCCACTGTCGAGTTCATCAATGTTGATCTCGTCAAGGTTGAGCTTGATATCGCCCTTCAACTCTTTCAGCTCCTTCTCGACTTGTTGACGACGAATGCGATCATTCTCTTCCTTGATTCGTTGAAGATTGCGGGCTCTTTCTTGTTCACGTATCCGATCCTGTTCCGCCTGGGTTTGTTGCTGTGCACGGATACGTCGCCTCGTTTCCTCGTCTCGTTGCTTCTTTGACAGGGCTTCGGCGGCTGCCTCCTTCTTCTTGTCAATGATAGCACGGCGGGCCAGCGTTTCCTCATGTTCTTGCTCGGCACCAGCTTCGGCTCGTGCAAAGGCGGCCTCTTTCGCTACCTTTCGAGCCGCGATGTAGGACGGATCAACATACATACATGTAACGTGCAGCGTCTTCGCCAGCTTTGTCAGTTGAGTCCGAGCTATCTCGGCAGGAGTGTTTTGTAGGCGCTGTACTGAGCCTTCACCCTCAGCAGATCCCGCTGCACTGCCAGAATGAAGGGCTCTTGCAGAGGAGAAAACGTCCGAGTCAAATGTCAAGACACCAGAGACGTGATCGAGACGGATAGCAAGGTCACCCTTTTTACAGCCGTTCATGATGAATTTCTCGATCATAGAGGCGCTGACCTGGAAAGGTTCGGGGAACTGAGCCAAATCATACACAAATTTCAGCTCGACGGATTCGTAGACCTGGGACAGCTGCTGAAACAACCTGGTCAAGATAACTTGCTGTAGCGGTTGCACATATTTCTCCATTTCAGGATCGGCCCCAATTTGCGTGAGGATAGGCGAGATCTTCTTGCAGATGGATAGGGGGTGGAAGTCCACTTCGAGAATATTGTACAGGGCTCGAATCTCTGGTCGGACTCGTTGCAGCAGGCCCTTGCTCAGGGCGTCTTTGAAGAGCACTGCTCTAGTGGGAGCTGTCGGCATGCTAAGGAGGTTTGTCAAGCGATTGTTCTTGTTCTTGCGCGCTTCATCGACATCGATCAATGCTCCCCTGGATCGGGATGTACTGATAACAGGAATGGCGAGAGCGGATAGCAAAACAAATGACGCCGCCTTGGTCATGTCCGCATCAGAAACAACTGGATTGTCCTTCTTGGGGCTTTGTCCGGACGCCACAGCAATGGCAGATTGCCGCAACAGATTGTAATAGCGACTCCAAGCGGCGGCATGGAAGAGGAAGTTGTCGCTAACAAGGAATATTCTTGTCAACTTCTCGTAGTAATTGGCCATCATGATGTTCTTTGCTGGTCGTTTGCTAAGGTTTAGAAGAAGGTGGATGTCTTCGACACTGCGGAAAGCCTCCTGCCATAGCTCGAGCTCCACAGCAACGTTGAGTTGTTGAAAGCGGGTATCAAGATGTCGTTGGAGAGTGTCGGGGTCGCTCAGGTTGATGGCATGCATTTGTGAAGAGTACTTGGCGGCGTTTTGGACATGATTTCTGAGCAGCTCGCAAAGTCTGCGAAACTCTGTTTTGCGTGTGTACTTCAGACAGAACTGGAACGCTTGGAGTGCGGTAGTCTGGTACATGACCTCCAGCCGAGCGTTATTCTTCAGGATTTCTAGGACAGTTCGGTATGTCTCCCACAAGAACTTGAGCCATGGTGTGACGATCGCTCGATCAGTTCGGTCTTTTGATTGTTCGCCCGAAACAGTGGCAAGAAGGATGGTCTCTGGTGTTTCAATGGCTTCCAAATCTTCGACATTAGAAGATGGCGCGGTAGATTCGAGTGACGACTGAATCTCGTCGGCTTTGGCTTGGGCTTCGGTAACCTTCTGTTCGGCCAAATCGATAAATTTCTTAAGGACGAGCTATGCACGAGTTAGCCGGGTCAAAATCAATGTCAGAATCAGGTTCAGCTCACCTCAATGGTCCCCACGCTTGTATTCTGGGCGATGTTCTTGTATTGGTACAGTCCATCTTTGGCAGATTTGCCTTTTTTCAAATCGACGGAAAGTTCGACAAAAAGGAGCATAACCGGCTCAAGTGAGGCGATCGGGCTGTTGCGGGTTCGCTTGGATGTGACATGTTCATGAAGGACTGTCAGCGCAGCCGGGGCCTGGCCAACGGCGATGAGTTCTTGCGCTCGCTATGTCAGACGGTTAGCAAAAGGTCACAATCACCCGTTCATGCAAGATGATGAAACTGACCTTGAGCACATTCTCAGGCTTGATGTGAGGTGGAGGAGGCATGCTGGGCAGACCTCGCTGCGCGGTTGGATATTGGATAGATGTAGACTTGGAAGTCAGGCTGTCTCTCAAGACTTTTGCGAGTCCTTCCTTGAGACAGTTGGAGTTGCTGGTGTTCAGATAATGGGGTCGTTCTGTGGGAGCTTAGGCTGAATTTTGCTGAGTGCGGCAGCAATTTAGGGACACCCACGTGACACAGCCAGCACCCCCAATCCGTGAAAGCGCTCCCAAAAATGGTAGCTTCAGAGTTCGTTGCCCTACCCGGATCCCCATCTCCTCAATTTCAATCGACGGCTTGCCCATGCTTGCGATTTGATTCGAACTGACAAACTACTTCCTCCAGCATCACCACCCCGCTCCTTACAGATACCTCTCCTTCAGCAAGCACATCATCATCATCTGACGTCTCCTTCGGCTACCGTGCAGCTAAGTCGCCATCCCATCTTTGCCCTTCCATCGAAGAGCGCAACGAGCTTCTCGGCATTGGTCACACCTTCCATCCTCTCGACATGCCTGCCGCATATGCCCTTCGCGATGGAGGTGATGGAAAGAACAAGAAGCAGAGCATGGCCGACCTCAAACTTCGCAGGCTCAATGAGCTCAATCTCCGACTCAAGGAAGACCTAGACCGACCTCGCGTTAAGGTGGCTGAAGCAAGCATGTCGTAGGTCCTTCCTAAAACTTTACTAACTTTGTCGGGATTTTTGCTGATGGCTCACTACAGACTCATCAACTACTGCAATTCGACCCGCGATTACATGGTGCCATCTGTGTGGGGCCAAATAGACAAAAAGGAGGATCCATATATGCCACAGCAGGAAGGCGGCTGCTGCAGTGTCATGTGAAATTCGGCGAGCATTATAATTCACATCACAAACAAACACGCGCAGGACTTTTTTGTACTATCGAGCAAGGCGTTGAGTATGGGTCGCACAGAAAGCACCGTGGCATAGTGGTGGGGGCATTGATGTACATTAGCTACATAAAACGGATTGCAAACTCCGAGCTGAGACTGGAATGAGGACAAAATTCGCAAAATTATCTCGTGAACTTCGTTTTATCGTGCCTGCGTAGACTATAGGCAGGTTGTAGTGATTCCATCTCGCTTTTTGTTTGGTGACACTCGAGCCGAGATTACGGTAAACGCTTGTCTTTCCACTAATTTTTCTCCCTCCACACCACAGCATTATTGATGTATTTTCATGAGAGACATGCATGCTGTCTAACTATGACTTCCAACTGAATGTGGTTTCCTGCTCTCGAGTACCGAGATCGACCCGAGAGGGCGGATCGCTTATCCGCTCCTATCACAGCGTGTGCGAAAGAGCAACTTCAGCGAGACTTTTGATAGACGTAAATTATTCGCAATCCAATCTATTTTCACATACCTTTTCAAACGGATGGCAGCACCCCAGGGCGTGCTTGAAGAGCTTGAGAAATATGGCGAAGCTCAAGTCCCACTACCTCGCATCGCTATCAAGTTCTGTGTGCAATGCAAGTGGAACTTGAGAGCCGCATATGTAGGTTCGCTTTGCTTGTACGGTCTCGACCCGCCATCGATATTAACGATAAACTTTTCGAGATTGAGCATCATAATTCTTATATCCCTAACCCCCTTGATTTGTTTTTCTCAATTTCTTACAATCCATCTCTCCATCATAGTACGCACAAGAACTCCTCTCTACATTCTCCACCGCTCTCGGCGAAGTCTCTCTCATCCCCGCCACGGGTGGCACATTCACAATCACGCTCCTCCATCGCTCCGAGAAGACGGACCTCTCACCTTCGAAGGCATCAACCTCCGCCCAACTCTCCGCAGGATCCCCAAACACATCCAACTTACCCGACTCGCTATACCTATCCCCTCCCTCCATCACCGAAACCATCCTCTGGGACCGCAAAACCGATGGCGGGTTCCCCGAGACCAAGGAGCTGAAGAACCGCGTCCGGAACGTGATCGAGCCTGGCCGGGATCTGGGACACGTGGATCGTAGTTTGAGGAAGGCTGCTGCAGCGAAAGCTCACCAGGACCCTCCGCAATCTCCAGCAGGATCTTCAGCAGAGATGACGTCTAGTATAGAGGGCAGCTTGGGACACGGGGGTAGTGGAGGAGTGGTTACGAGTAGTAGTGTGCAAGGAGGCGCCGTGGCGATAGACGCCGGTTCAACTACAGGTACTCAGCGAACTGAGATGTGTGAAGACTGTCAATGAACTCATGTATTATCGTCTGCTCTTTGTGGACAATCAGCCTGCGTTGTACACTCTTCTTGTCTTATCGGCTCGTGTACGGTCCCCCATTCTCATCTTCCCACAAAATTCGCCCTTTCGCCCTTTCGCCCTTTCACTCACCAAGTTCGTGCTCGATTTCGTCCTGGTGGAAGATCATCTAGCTCCCTCCCTGGCTGATGCTCATGCTGGTGCTGGTGCTGGTAGTGCTCCTCCCCCTCGTCTCCTCCAGTAGCGGTTTGCTCAGAGTGTCCGCTCCCATGTCTGCTTCTCTGCTGCTCGCGGCGGTGTTGCCGGAATGGTGCAAAGCACGTGCGACAAACTGTACAGATTAGACCGGGGCAGGCGAATGCAAGAAAGAGGAGGACAATTGTGAGGCTGATGAGGAAAATTGGAGCGATTATAGAGGTATTCATTGGGTCTGGATGTGAGGTTTGTTTGGGGGGCATAGTCGAGGGAGGTGTCAACGTATGTGAGTGCTTTGAGTGCCAGGTGTAGTATATGGCGAACATAGCACCATTAATGACAAGTTCGTTGAGTTCTGGAAAATGAAAGCTGGCAGAGGACAGAGTCGTCGTATTGTATGAACTTGGAATAGCGGAGCGAACGTCTCTCTGTCATGAGGCTTTTTTGTGTCTTCCGATGTTTGGGAAATTGAACAAATCGAAAAGAGCTAGAACTAGGCGGACGTTTCTGAAAATGAAAACACTCAACAACAACAACTCATATCGCTAGGCAGGTTTCAACACACAGAGTCAATCATTTGGTGAATATATTGACATTTTGTAGGCAGATGCAGGCAGATCACCCCTGACCTGGACTAATTCAGGGACTGCAAAGACCTTTGCTCTCTGCATTATATCTGTTTTCCTTAGAATCAGGTCTGGGATCGCTGCGGCCTGGGTAGTGCTCAGAGAGCGACCTTAATACTTCTCAATCAGAGTATCCACCAGGAACTGTACAACTCATTGAGTAACGGGTGACAGCAACTTAGGCGTCCTGTTCTAGACCAACATCTGTGGCGGCGGCTATATTTGACGTGGACTCAGGTTCTGCTGGCTTGGAATTCGAGTCGCCGGGGGCAGGCTCTGGAGGTGGCTTGTAGAAGGGCAGCTGTCCATCTTCTTCCGCGTCAAGCTGCATTAGGAATGTCTCCCAGATTTCGATCAACTATAGCTAAGGTCAGCGTTGAAGCTCAATAACGTTAGACACGCCGCTTCCGCAGAATCACATAGAACAAACAGATGGAACATACCTCTTTCTGGCCTTCCACTGCCCCCTCCAGAAAAGTCTCGACGCCGCTCTTGAAATCCTCCACCTTTTCTCTTTCAAACCTCTCCAGCTCAGCTCTCATTAGTCGGCCCATGTCTTCGAAAAGCAATCTCGCTTGATGCGCTCTCTTCTCTGCATCACTGACCCCGGCGCCTACCTCATTCAGCTTGTCTTGCTGACTCTTTCCCTGCCTCAACAGCTTTTCTTGCGTATTTTTCCTTTTCTGTAGCTCGCTCTCAGCAGCGTGCCAGGAGTGGAAAGCCTTCTGGCGTTGCATGAAGGCTTGCTTAACGCTACCTATCAATCGGATATATTCGTCGATCGTGATACCAAGCGTCAGAACGTCTTGTTGCGCTTGGCGCTCGTAAAGCTCTCGGATCCGGACTTGAACGTCGGAAAGACCAGCAAGTGGTCCCGAAAGATTTGGAGACAGCTCAACAGCAGAAAGTGCGCCCAGGGAGGTAGCGAATTCGCCAGCAGCTTCCGCCAGGCCTTTGCGTTGTGTAACCACTGTATCGATACTCTTGAGTAGAGCCTTAAGTTGATTTTCTAATGCGTCTAAGTATATCCTCCGGTCATGGAACCAATCGTCGTGCTCAATGAACTTTCCGCCGCTACCACCCACACTAATGCCCAGCGAGCTGAGCATGCCTTTGTTTTGGCCCAGATCTGGCTCTCTGTTTTCTTTATTCTTGACATCAATGTTGAAGCTCTCGCTCTCCAAAAAAATCTTAAGATCGGCATCATGATGTAGGATAGGATGTGCAGCGATCTTGTTGAGCATTCGTTCAAGAGCGGCACGGCGTGACTCGACAAAATTGGTATCAAAGCGGCCAACAGCTTGCTTCTCAGGAGGCGGTGGTACGACGACACCTGGATTGTTGTTATGAAGTGAGTTGTAAAGCCAGAGGAAATCACGGTATCTCCGTGAGACAGCGAATTCGGAAGTGCGATAGGCCTTCGAGGTTGTCTACAAATATATCAATTAGGATGTTACCAACATGCGGAATGAACCTCGAACTTACCCTAGTCTGCACTTGGTAAACAATGTGGCTGCTCGTTATGTCGCCAACCTTGTGCGGGTCCCCCACAGTTATTTCGAAGGAGGGTTTCGCTGCTTGCTCAATACTCATGCTTGGTTGTGTCTGCCGCGGGAAGGGTGCCCCGGCTGGCGGCTGTACAGGAGGTGGTCCCTTCTGCCGCACAGGGAGCCCACTGTCGCTGGTAGGATCTGGGTCTAGGCTACCTTTGCCAAAGGAGGTCTGGGAGGCCGATGACGACGGTCGAACATTCCGATTCTGTGTGACTTCTTTTCGTGGCGGAGTCGGTGCTTGTTCTGCGGCTGCAGCTACAGCCGTAAACGGCGCATCGCCGCCTAAAGGCCCTAGAGGGTCATGAGATCCATCGACCGCCTCTAGTCGAGTCGGTTGAGCGCCGATTTTGCGGGCTGGTGTTTTCCGAGAGGCAGCGGTTCTGGGCGTAGATGGGGCAGATTGTGAAGATGATTGAGCAGAGGTGGAGGGTCCATCCTCTGCACAAAGGTCAGCAATCCGGCATCAAGTGCTAAGTAGTGGAATACGAACTCGACGGAATTTCGTTGCGGCCTTGAGTTGCCTGGCTGGTTTCTGATTGCGATGGAACATCTTATTGGTCAGCTTCAAATGCTCTGGGCTTGTTGAGAGAACTTCCTTACCGCCCCATGGCGAGTGACCAGCGTCAATATCCATTATAGGCGACTGTGGCCAGAATCGTTGGCTGGTGTCATAAATATCTTTCTTGCAAGTCGAATCAATTATGGCTTGTCTTCGGAGCTGTCGCTGGCTGCTGTCGCCGATATTCCGCTGTAGGTCTTGGCATTCGGTCACTCTTACGGCACCAGCTCGTCAATTCAGTTGCACGGTGTGCTTCTTGTCTCAACAGGAAGCCATTTTGATGATCTACAAGGTGTAATACCATCGTAGCTGCTAGAGTGATAGGTTTGGTCTATTCAGACACGACGTTTCAATTCAGAGCGGAGAATTCGGTATCACTAGCGCTCGGAAACAATCTTGATCTAGATCTTCTTCAATTCACGCACCACAAAGGCCACAGGCAACTTTTTCGCTCGCTTCAGGGTTCGACAAAGTGCCTCAGCCCTCAGGCCCGTGGATGTCTCATTAAGGAAAGGGCAAGGTATGTCTATTATGTGTATATCTATATCTCGCTACGATGAAGAAAAGCCATGCCTCCACTGCGACCCTTTTATGTGTTCGCCTTTGAGAGGCAAGTCTCAGCCTAGCTCTGCTCTGTTATGGTACTGGTTTCCGGGGGTCTCGAGCTCCGTTAAACGTTGCGCTTCAATGCCCTTTCCATATGCTGGCGGCGGGTTTTGGTATGTATTCTTATCTGGAGCATTAGCCGAGTGTCGGTTTGCTCCAGACCTCCGCCGTGAACAGAGTACGAACCAAGCTATTGCTAGACCGATGGCGAACGCGAGCGGAATTCCAACGCCGAGTCCAACTGTAGCGCCTATGCTCAGAGATGGCGAAGAATTGGGAGTTGCTATCGCTATAGAAGGTGACGTAGCAATAACGGTTGTGGCAGTGATTGTTGTGATTGACGTCGATGTTGCGGAGGATGTTGTGGAGGTTGTTGGACTCGAGCTCGTTGAACTCGAGCTTGTTGAACTTGAGCTTGTGCTTTGGCTTGACTGTGTCGTCATCTTGAACGAAGGCGACGTGAAGGGAATTCCGAAGTCCGTCCCATTGTAGATTGTCAAGATGAACTCAGTAGTGTCAGTCAGAGTGAAACTGACTGGGCTGACTGTCCAAGTGTAGCTGGTAGGGAAGCTGAAATCGTTGGCTGAAGCAAAAATGAGCACCTCAGCGCACGTTAATTATGCGTTGCTGGGACATACATATCAGCCACGAAATGTAGCCGTTACCAAGTTCAGAAAGTCCTAAGGACAGTTCACTGTAACCCGCGATATCGGCCCAGGTGAGATCCACTACTTCACCGACCGTGTATGTGAATGTATTATCTGCACCCGCAGGGTTGGTGAAGCGTTGGGCGACAACCCAAGGCACAAAAAGAAAATGGATTAGCACAATCTTCAAGTATTTTGCCATCTTTGGTTGTGGAATGAGTAACACTGAATAGAGGGGGAAGGATTAGCAGGTTCAGAGAGGAGCATGAAGCCTAAAGTACATCGCTTTTGTCGGAAATATTCAACTAGCCCTGTTTCGAAGGCATACGCCCGTTGTTACATGTCTGCTTGCGACGTGCGTCAGCAGATACGCGCTTAGGCGTACTTTCCAGCCAATGCCTGGCTGGCCTTTCAACACTGATGGTCCACCTAATCAGAGAAAACAGATAAAGTTAGGTAGTCCTCTATGCAATTGAGCCCTGGAAAGTGCGCCTGGAATTATTCACTAAGCTGTCAACTCAGACACTGAAAATGGAGACAAAAACTAAGAAGATCGCTTCAATGAAATCAGCCTGACCGAGAAATCTGCCACAGTTGATATTTTTGCTTGCTCTGGAAAATCATCGAAAAATCACCTTTCGCATCGAGAAACACTTGCTGCCAGAGCCAGGCGTCAGGTTTGCGGCTGCTCAAAATATGAGTGGTCAACAGGTCAAGGTGGCAGTGGTCAGGATGAAGTTTGGCACGCGGGACAGTGTGGCCTAAAGTAACTAACCGCCAGTAACTAACCGCCAGTAACTAACCGCCTGCAACTAATGCGTGGCCAAACCACAACTGCATCGTGCGATTTCCGAAGTTCTTGTTCGGGCCGACAATTTCAAATGTTGACATCTCACCTCCCTCTTGTAACTGCTGGCGGTTTTCAAAGTTCTCCCGCTGACCGCAATGCAGCCTTCCAAAAAAAGGCCTTTAGTCTCTCCTCAAGAGCCTGCCTCTCCCCATCGGTTTCATAGTTGGGAGAGCGCCAAAGCTAGGGTCTGTGGTGGGGCGCAACTCGACCCCCATCTCAGAAGTACCTACGTAAGCGGCTGGAGTTGTCGTTAGTGGCTCCAACAATAGGAGGATCATGTTTGGATTGGCCTCTCAACAGGATCGTAAAGATACTATCTTCTTCTCTCTGGTTACGCCCAGGCTGTATGCTATCTGTAATTAATCCGTATTTCTCGCATTTTGCCGTTCTCCTTACCTGTGCTCTTTTGGGAACGAATGCTCTTGTTGCTCTTGTTGCTTTCAGTTCAATCATGAGTTCAGAGGTAGTGATGTAATTTTCGTAATGCAATTTCACGGAAATCGCTTCCAGGGCAGCTGCCTCTGGGCTTCCAGGTACAACTCCCTAAATTTGGGGGTATCTTGGGCCCTCCATTCCCTTGGCAACGAGTGATGGCACGCCTAACAGGAAATCTCTTGAAACTTTCAATACGAAAATCACATCACTAGCGGCGCGGATACTTTTGACGCACGCCTCCGTACAGAGCTTCCACTCTACCCGTTCATCTTTTGCTCTCAGCAGGTCTGAAGCCCTCGAAAACATGGTCCTCCGAATGAACAATGCATTTCTGGGTGGCCAAAATACCTCCAAGAGGAGGGCGCAATTTGTTACTGCATTACTGTTCGGCGCCGCCATCCTCCTGCTTGCCTATTATACAATTCCTGGTCAGCCGAGTTTCGGACTTCCTAAGCATGGCGCGAAGCATCAGCAACTGGCGGAGGATCTCAATCTCGACGCTCTCAGGAGTTATGGACTCTCGCAAGGTATACAGTACACGCGATGTGAGATGGTTGTTGTTCACTCCGAAGTATCTGGATCGACATTTTCTGAGAACCTCGACGTCCCGTTACCAGACTTCCACTCCATCAATCTAGACGATGTCAGCTTTGCAAAGCCAAAGCCAGAAATATACTCATACCCAATAACTATACGAGCACCTAAACCGCGTCCGCAGGCTGACGCTTCACACATCGTCTTCGGGGTCGCTACTACTCTCGAGCGGCTTGATCAATCTCTAGATGCGTTTGCGCATTGGGCTGGTGGCTCCAAAACGAAGATATATGCTATCCTTGAGGTACAACGGGATGATATCAAGACTGTGCAACAAAAGGCACTAGCTTTGGGGTTTGAATTGGAAATCTCAGAGTCGCCTGCAGACTACGACGACCGCTACTTCTCCCTCATTAAGCTGTTGTTCGAGAAGGGCAAAAACGCTCATTGGGCTGCTATAATCGATGACGACACCTTTTTCCTTTCTATGTCGAACGTTGTCGCTCGCCTGGCGACCTACGACTCAACGCAGCCTCACTATATCGGCGGAATATCGGAAGATTTTGTGCAAATGGGCTTATGGGGCTACATGGCTTACGGAGGTGCCGGTATTTTCATATCCATGCCTCTCCTGCGGCAGATGAACGCAGTATACGAAGAGTGCTATGAAGCGCGTCAGTGGACTGGTGACAGAAGAATAGCACACTGCATATACAAACATACCCCCACCAAACTCTCCGTGGAACACGGCCTTCATCAGGTTGACTTGCATGGCGATCCGTCTGGATTTTATGAATCTGGTCGTCCACAGCCACTCTCGGTGCACCACTGGAAGTCCTGGTTCAATATCGACATGACCAAGCTCGCCGCTGCAGCTTCAGTTTGCGGCGATGCGTGCTTACTTCAGCGATGGCGTTTCGCCGATGGCTGGTACTTAACCAACGGCTTCTCGCTTGTCAAATACAGCCACGATATTGCAGCAGATGATATTTCGATTGAAAAAACATGGGATGACTACAGCACGGCGAATGACGATGCCTACGTCCATGCTTTTGCTCCATTGCGTCCAAAAGATGAGGGCAAAATAATCTATCGGTTGGAGGATGCGATAATAGAAGGAGATAAGGTCAGACAATTCTACATCCATCGCTCACATTCTGGGCTCGGCGATCGTGTGGTGGAAGTACTCTGGCGTCCAGGATGAACTTGTTACTTGCATTTGGAGATTGGCTTTCCGCTGCCAAGCAGCCACAACCAGAAGCCTCAACCTGGTGTAGCTCCTCCCTTCGTGCCCGTTCTCTCTGGAACTCTTCCTCGAAGAGCTGCTGGCTAATCTGGTATGACTGTTGAGGGAGGAGTCTTGGCGTGAAGTGGGCTGGGGTAAACTCTTTGTATGTGCCGGGGCTAATGGGCGACTGTCTGAATCATTTGAATGGCCAAAGGGCTTATATCGGCGTCTTTTAGAGGGGGATTGGGAGTCGGGTACTTCAGGCAGGGTATGGGCTGAAGGGGGAGGCCTTTTGGTAGCGTGTGCCGGTGTTTCGGGGTCCTGTCTAACGTCGAGCTCGTCGCCGGAAGACTCGTCGTCGCTGTCTGAGAGATCCTGGGGGCCCCTAGGGGATACTCGCCGTACCTTCGGGTAATGTTGTTCTAGCCCAGCGACCAGTTCCTGCTTAGAAGCTTTCGTGATTGGAATTGGCGCCCCGTTCTTTCCGGTAACGTGGGTGGATCGGGGGAGTTCGAGGGCTTGGTTTTTGGGGGGGGAGGACGAAGCGGAGACCATCTTGATGGTAAGTAGGCAAGGGAATGATATGGAAGAGGTTTGGGCTGGGTAAGGGGCCCATCGGAAGGTGCGAATGGAAGATAGGGCAGTTGAGGCGACGAAAAAGAAGCGCAGGCGATCGGATTGGCTGGCCAATCCGATCGACAAAAAGTTGACAGACAAACATGTTGAAGACAGATAGATAGGTCGAAACAGGCCGATGATTACCTGAGCAGACCGTGCAATGTCCTAAATAGTGGTCTTAGGACACTACGGCAATGGCTGAAACCCATCGCTAGCTGGAGCTGGGACAGATTTGCGACGCTGTTCTGACGCGCTAGGTCATCGTAAAACACCTCCACTTGCACTCAACAGGTAACTTCGGACGTAGGCGCATAGTAAAATTGTATGGGCACGCGTCTAAGGGTCCTCATTATTGCATTCCGGCTATACAGGATAGCTATAGACCTCACTGTCGCCACCAACCTCGTCACCGAACCTCGCTCCCGAACCTCGCCACTGAACCTCGCCCCCGAAGAATGCCGGACATACTAAGCATTTATTTCCCTTTGCCACCGCCTTTCTTAGCACTCCTTGTTCCACCCTGCTGTCCGAAGGAACTTATCAAGTCGAGCAGATTTGCGTCTTCTTCCTCTGAGAAACCATTGTCCTCCAAGCCAACGTCTACAGCTTGTTCTTTCTCTTCTGTCTTTTTACTACTCGCCCCCGTAGTGTCTGCTGCTTCTGTTGAAGGTGTGTGCTCTCTCCCCGCGTCGAACCCGCGTCCGAAACGAGCTCTGAATCCAGCCAATCGCCCTGCCTCGTCATCTTCCACGTTGAGCAACTCCTTGGAGCTCGGGTTCCATAAAGGTGCATTTCGTGTATCCCTTGTAGATCTGTAGACTGGTTGAGGTGACGTTGTGCGTATTGTGAAGGCGCTGCCGTCGGAGAGCGTGACCAATTGCGTAAATGTATAGGGACGCTTGGGCCGCCGAAGGAGCCTCGCATTTCGACACGACCTACATATGTATGTGGTCGAGGTTTGGGACAGGAAGCTAGATGACGGCTCGGCTGAGCGCAGGATCGGTCGAAGCGCAGTAGTCATGGTGAATCGAGCGGCCGAGATATTGCCAAGTCCAATTGCTCGACGTTTAATGCTAGGCGGCGTGGGAAGGGAGTCTGGATTGTGTCCTTGAACTGATAATGATCGGGCCAGCTCGGGCAAGCGTGGCAAATATTCGGAAGTGCGCTTTGCGATGGTTGAGGGCAACTTTGTTAAACAGTCCACAATTTGCGCGAGCAGCTCGAACGGGGATGCCAAGAGCGTTGCGGAGCTCTCTCCAAAAGCTGCATATTTTCAAAAAGCATTGGAGCTCGGCCCAAACGCAGGACCTTGCTGTACCAAATGTCGCGAAGATCTGTAAGTTATGGCTCGCCTGCCATTTTCGCCACTCCGGAGTCAATGGCAGCCAGGTGAAGCAAGAGGTGCAACTGCGAGACCATGGCCTCCGCCGGTTTTCACGGCCTCCTCTGTACAACTCTTGCAACGCTTTCCCCAATCAAGCCACGCAAAGTCTGCATATCCCGTGAGAATCAATTGAACCGTATTGTAGGAGCTCCAAACGCTGACCCAGTATAGCTAGCTCGTTCCAATGGCGCGCTCGCCAGAGCAAGCACCACTTGCACTCCGGCGTGACAAGAGGACAAAACGAAGTTCAGCTTGCTACTACAGTCCAGAAGCGTCGGCCTTGTAAAGCAGGAAATCTATGCAGAATCTCTGGGGTAAGTCGCCAGGGCTCTTCGGCGAGGTATTCCCCGGAAACCAGTTTGGCTCAACACACAGAAGAGTATGGTTGGGACAAGGAACTGTCTACACCAGAACCTCTACGTTCTACGGTTGTCGATGGAGCCACGGTAGTCGACCGGATGGAGATTGGCGCTCAAGTCAGGAAGTCTATGCGCTCAGTGCCTCAACCGGTCTCTATTATAACCTCGACCGACATATCGACCGGTACGCCTGTGTTCAGAGGTGCCACGATTTCATCCTTCAATACTGTTACGATCAATCCTACTACAATCATCTCTCTGAATATCAAACGGCCATCTTCGACGTTTGACGCCGTAGAGTCGTCTGGGTACTTTCTGGTGCACCTCCTGAGGGCCGATGAAATCAATAGCAAGGTTGCGCAAGCATTCACAAAGGGCAACGCCACTGCTCCCTTTCGGACGATCGGGAAGGTCTCTCAGGTCAGACTGCCAGAGGTCACTGCACATGCTGCGAAGGCCGATGCCGGGCCTCCTCTCATTGAGGATTGTGCAAGCCCAGGCCATTTGCTGTGTCGATACCTTCCTCAAAAGACTGTCCAGCTAGGGGATCATGTTGTGGTCTTTGGTACTGTTGACAGTGTTATAAAGAGGCCAAGCGCCCTGAAAGGGTCGGACACAACCTGCTTAATATATGCGGATGGTCAGTACGGCCGTGTCAGCTCACTCCAGCTTTCACTTGCACCAACGATCTCTAGTACTGCTTTTGATGAGTTCGTTCTCAAACTGAGATGCATGGATCACAGCTGTCTGCACGTTCCCATATCCTCTGCCATGTGGAAGCTGTTGGGTCCGAAATTAAAAGCCTCAATCCAGGTCATGCGCTTTAGGAGCAGCGAGATATTCCGTCTTCTAACGAGCTATGTATCACTCAAATCCGAGCCAAATCCGTTGGGCGTCGACTTGGAGTCAGGAACTATGTCACCGTTGAGCAGCGGCATTCTCAAGGTGGTAACTTCCTACTGCATTTTTCTGGCCTCCAAGAGTCCGACCGCGTCCATGATGTCCGTAATTCCCTATCTCCCCGTGGAAGCTGGCGACGACCTCCAAAGGTACCAAAAAGTAGCAGATGAGACCTATCACGAACTGGTCGCTATTAGAGACTCGTTACAGAGAATCTACGACCCACAAGGCACCTATCAGCCTCCCGTGAGCGATGTCTATTCTCTCAGAGGAGTGCCATCAGTAAACTTTGGAGATAGACTTCGCTACCTCGAAAGTTACGCTCGGTGTTGTCTCGTACCCCTGTCCCTTCCGGAAACGCCCATCGGCCCTAGGTCGGCCCTCTCCCCACTGCTCAGCCAATACAACCACATTGGAAGGGAGATACTGCAGTGGACATGTTATCAAGCGTATCATGCGGATAACGCATTTGCGACACAATCCAATCCAGCGCATGACCAAGCCAGAACGGCAGTTATGCGCATCCACCAAAAAGACATCTTGCTCTCCTGGGTTGACTGGCCTGCAAGAAAGGCCGGGCGCCTACAGAGGATATCGGAGGACTTCCAAGGCATAAACGACGAATTAATGCTCTGGCTAAGGCAATATGGGGAAATGTGTGAGAGAACGGCTGAATATTTGAACAGTTATAAGGCATTTCTTCACGCTTCGGACCTTTACAATTATTGGCGTGATGAGTTGGGTCGATCTAAGGAGGATGGTCCGATCAGAACGGTGGCCCAGACTGTGCCACGGAAGTGGTTTGGACGTTTTCTCAAGCCAAAGAAATATGCCACCAAGAAGCCACCTCTCATAAAACGATATATGCGCTACGACGGCAAAGGCATTACAAGGAAAGTTCCCGGACCACTTGTAGTCAGAAAAGCCGTTGTCGGACCCTCTCCAAACGAGCCTGCCGAAGGTCATATCAGAGTCAAATTCATGGACCCACTGGCGCGGCGTATCGATCTTGCGGAGCGGCAGGAGGAGGGCATTCAAAAGGGATTGGAGGGTATTGAGAGGCTGATGGCCGAGAAGATGTTGCAAAGTCCACCAGCAAAGCGCACCAATGCCCAAGGACGGCGACAGGACCCCGTTAATGACGAGCTTGAGGATATACACCGTTCGATATTGAATGACCAAGATTCACCCAAAGCACAACCCAAGTCGTCAACGTCAACAGCAACAACCAGAGAATTTTTCGAAGTGATGGGGGGAAAGTCGCAGTCGAAGCGAGGGTAGAGCCATGAGCGTCCTAAGGTCAACTTGCCACACATGATATGGTCGTCATTCGAACAGTTAAGTTCGAGCGCATAACAGCCTTGTGTGCATAACGAGCTGCAGGCCTGCGTGTTTTGTACAAGCTTGTAGACACTAGGTTCATGTAACCAGAAAATATTCTACACTAATACCATCATCCATCGATCTGTAGCACCTCCCTCCGGAGTGACGTCGCCATGATCTCTCCCAGACGCCGTAACCATCTTACTTCCACCACACCCCTCCGCTCCAACCGCAACCACAACCCTCACCTCTCAACCCTCCGCTTGCCTCATCACCCACCCCCTTACCCCCCTCCCCACCACCCCATCCATGCCCAAAACCCTCATCCCCAAACCCCTCACCCACCCCGCCACGGCTCCTTCCACCCCATAAACCTTGTTCAACAAATCACACGCGCCCCCAACCTTGACCCCCTCCGCCCACCGCGCCCGATCATACCGCTCCAGCGTCATCACATCACCTAGATCCTGGCCGTGTGCGACCGCATACTCAATCGTGGATGCGAGGGCGCTGGCGTCGCCAAGGCCGAGATTCAACCCCTGGCCCGCGAGCGGGTGGATGGTGTGTGCGGCGTCGCCGAGGAGGGCGACGCGCGGCGAGATGTAGGTTGAGGATTGGCGGAAGCGGAGGGGGAAGGAAGCTAGGGTGCCTGGTTGCAGGGAGGTGATGAGTGGGGGGGCGTGGGGGGTTGGGGGCGTGTGGGAGAGGCGCCAGGTTAGTTCCGAGGCGTGCATTTGTGGCTTTGTGGCTGATTGCTGGTGTTGGGTGGCGGCTGGGAGGGTGAACATGTATTCGAGGTCGGTTTGGGAGAGGCGGAATGCGGCGTTGGTCAGTGCGATGAGCGAGTCTGGGGGAAGGGTCTTGAGATAGGTAGCGTGTTGGGGCGTGGTGGACCAGACGAGGGAGGCGTGGTTGTTGGGGAGGGGCAGCAGGGCGATCGGGCCGCCCAGGGCGGGGAGGAAGCGTTGGTAGGCTGTTGCTGTTGCTTGGGGCGGTGAGTCGAAGAAGAAAGAGTCGAAAGATTCTTCCTTTGGAGTTAATTTGAGCGTGGCTACTACGCCGTGCCTGTTGTAGTCCCAGCCTTTGGAGGCGATGCCGGCAAATTGTCGGACTGGGCTGTTGACACCGTCGGCACCAATGAGGAGGCGTGCAGCAATTCTTGATGGGATAGCTTTGGTAGCATCTATAGACGCAAGTGAGAGGACAGGCCATGAAGATAAATTCAAGCCATCTGGATCGTCTTCTCCGTTCTCGATCCTGGAGACCGTCGTGTTCGAGAACAGGGAGTCTTCACTACCGCTACTCAGTTCCGATATGCGAGCAAGCAGCCCGCGGGTTAGATTCGAATTCTCAGTCATGGTGGCAACACTCCGACGTGGAGCGTTGTATCGCTCTGCTTCGGCCTGCCAGTCGAATTGGATGCGGGAGTCGTTTGCGGCGTCCCAGACTTGCATCTCGTCATACGGTTGGACACGGCCCTGGTCAACATGCTTCCAAGCGCCAATGCCATCTAGGAAATCCAGTGAGGATGGTGTCAGACTGCTTGCGCGATTGGAATATTGGTCGTCCGGAAGACTCCATTGTTGAGCCTTGCTAAGATCTTGCGTCTCGAGTAAGGCGACTTTGAGGCCGGAAGTCACTGGCGAAGATTCTGCACTTGGATTCAGCACATCGCTCCGGGTGTAGGATCAGTTGACATACTGATGGCAGCCAGAAATGCCAACCCGACTGGTCCACCACCAACGGCGACGATATCGTAAAGGTCTAGCTTCCTTGGGCTTGTTGTGGTGAACGTTCTTCGATTTGCTATTGCGAGACCTCGCCGACATGACGTGCATACATATTGTCCTTTGAGCAATGCGCCAGAGGCTTTCATGGTGGTTATAGGGATCTCCTGATAGTGAGATACCAATTGATGTTCAACAACCAGCTTAACAATTGTTGGTTGAGCTTAGCTGTTTTTTCCGCCCGCCCTCAACTATGCAGAAGATAGCGCTAATTTAACGCCGACTACAGTAATTCTTGATAGCCTACTTTGAATCCCACTTTTTCTCCTTCTCGTCCATCTATTCTACACCAAAGCAGGCCTGTTTAGGAAATCCCAGGATGGCTTGCTTTACAGGGTCAGCCTGGAGACGGGCAATCCGAGAGTGACTGGGGCGAGGGTTGAAGTCTTCTTGACCTCCGCTGTTTGTAGAAGGTGTAAATACCAAGGGTGAGGATTCCTCAAAGATGACTGAGGCCTACGTACTGGTAAGGACCTGGATCTGGAGTATTGCCGCCGGCAATCATCAAGTGGTGCAGAGCTGCCTACACAGCAATAGAGGTTGGCACATTCTACTGCAGCGGCCAAACACTTACCTACGGAATGGCATCGGTGTGATCTTAGTAGTGCCTGATGCGAAAATCACTATGGTAAACCAAGGCAGCACGATCATAGAGTCCACACATATGATTGAACGTCTACTGCATATAGCTGGCTCAGTCAATCCATCCTACAACGCATACACAAACTCCGGGTTCTCCTTGTCCGTCAGGTCCAACCATCTAGTAGTATCGTCAGCACTCTTTGAAATCCAGCCAGTCTACTAAAGGAGGCCTTACTCTTGGTTCTCAAGTTTTGTGTACCCTGGCTCCGCTCGGGCTATCTCCTTCAGCCTGTTCTGTCTTCGACACCACCAGTGGATGAATGCCAGGTCAATCAGGCATGCAACCCAGCAGCAAATGATGGTGATTTCGGCGGGTCGGTATTGAGGAGCGTCCTTTGGTCGGAAGGTTTGTGGTCCTACAAAATTCATCAGCAGATGCACCTTCGAATTCTTGTACATAGAGCAGACCAATGATATTGCCTACGCAGTAGGCGATCAGGTACATGGCTGCAATTGTAGTCTTTTTCGTGTATCCAGCGATGTTCGAAGAGATAAGTGACAGTAATGCCACGAAAGGCGTTGGACTCGCTTGCGTCATGTAGTAGCCAGCAAGACGGCCACCACTGTGGAGGGGTAATGCGACAATCAGAATGACGCCCAGAAGCGCGATGCAAAGGCCGACCATGCTGAACAAAATCCTGTTGTTGAGGTGATCTCCAGCCCACCCGCTGACAACAAGTGCAATAACCTCGACTACTCCGCCGGGGACACCGAGGAGGAGAGACTTTTCTGCAGTGAAGCCGAAGCTGACAATCTACAAAAGCGTCAGATATAAGTGGAAGGTGTGGGATATGTGGTGTTTGTCAACTTGCCAGCTGGTTGAAGAAATTGGAGATGCCTCCATTGGGAATATCACTGCGGTCATTAGCTGTCTTCTGCTCTACTCAAGGACATGACAACTCACGCAACGAGCGCATAGAACGTGATAGCCCATGCCAGAGGGTCTGTCAGAGCCTCCTTCAATTGATGGAGCTTGAAGTGTTTGTTTCCGATGCCTTGTTGGTTCGACCTAACTCTTTCGATAGCCAAGACGCGGTCTCGCGGCTTCAACCACCGCGCATTGAGCTGATTGTCAGGCATAACAAACCAAAACACGACGCCCAGGGAAGCGGTCAACATTCCATTGACGAGGAAGACGATTTTCCATCCGGAAATAGCTGAGCCGTGCAACCTTGTGCCTACAGCAATCCCGTAAGCGACAAATCCGCCGAAGATCTGGCCCCACCTGCACACTGTCAGAATGGTCTTGCGGAGGTAAGGACGGCGGTACTTTACCCGTTGAACGAGAACCAGAAGCCGGTTCGTGCGCCTTGCTCTTTTTTGGTATACCACTGACTCGTGAAAAGAGCAAATCCTGGTGTCACGGCGGCTTCGAACACGCCCAGGAAGAACCTCACGGCAACCGCGCCGCTGAAATTGCTCACTGCGGCAAAGCAAGCCAAGGTCGTACCCCACATGAATATGCAAAATGCAGAGTATTTGGCCAATGGCAGTCTCTGCAGCAGACGGTTGGTGGGATATTCCCATGCCAGGTATCCGAAATAGAACATGGAGCCTAGCCACTGATAATCGTCTCCCACAAGATGAATGTCTTTCTTAATCCCCATCACACTGGCATACGATAGAGTCGTTTTGTCGAGGTAGTTGAGTCCGTACACAATGCACATGAGGGGTATCAAGTTCCGGTCTATGATTTTGAGCAGGCGCTTGTTGGTGGCTTGGTCGATTTCAATGATCTCGCCACTTTCAAAGGCTTTCATCGCCTCATCTGCATCATGAGAGTGCTTGAGGATCTTTTCAGCAGCGACTGAGGTACGGTGCTTTTCTTCAAGGTTGACGGGGGAAGGAGGGCGGTGGCCGCCATCTCCTGCTTTAGGGTCGAGCTTTTCCTCCATCGCCGTAGTGTGGGCTTGTTGGGGAAGAGGATGATACACAGCGCTCCTGAAGTTGTCTACTGAAATGAAAGAAGACAGGTATCGAGCAGCATTGGAGAAGGTGAGAGAACCAGGCATGCTCAGAGGGGCACGTTAGAAAATGGGTGTGATGTTGCATTTCTACCGCTATCAATTCCACCTTCTCCTCGTGCTGATCGACATGGTAGCCCCCGAGCATGGACGATCCATTGCTCGCGTGCCATTGGAGCAGTTTGGCCGTTCGTGATAGACATCATGAGTTAATGCTGCGACGTCATTTGGAGACAGCGCAGATAGATCTGTCTTAGCTGTTGCCACTCAATCAGAAGGATCGTTGGAGACGCGCCGGCGATCTGCAGTGGCTTTAGAGGTAAAGTAGAAGGTGAGAGGTTTGGAAGTTAGCTAGTGAACCCCACACCTTTGGAGACTATCCCGCCCATGCTGACAACCATTCGATGGATTCTAAAGGACTAAAACTACCACCGGTACTGGACGTGATGTAAAGCGTTGCAAAATGACCTACAGCATAAATGGGACATAAGCAAGTGCAAAGCCGTAGTGGATGTCTTCTTACACGCTGCAAGTAATAGCTTAAGGATGGATGTGAAAGAGATATCCACTTTTGGTTACTTATTTCTGACTACTCCTTTTTCATTGATACTGCCCTCACCGATGCCCAACAACAGTGATTGCAGCTCTTCCAAGACCCGCACAGCGCCCTGATCGTTAAGTATGTCCACCGGGGCGAAGATTCCTACATCTAGGCTTCCATTGCGAATACTTGCTTCGATATCAATTGAAGGCTGTGAAACGTTAGCGTCTTGCTTGACTGGCAGGCTCCGGACACGATTTCTTGGGACTCGAACAGGTATGTATCAAGGGAGTATGTTGGATTATCATGTAGGGGTGAGTGGCTTACTAAGTACACATCGCTCGGATCATTTGGCGTGCTGCCAGTGAATGGAGACGGCCGCGGCAAAAGACGGGCCTTCTCCTCACCCAGTTCACTTTCCGTCACCAACTCCAAAGCTGATTCTTCCTCTCGTTTCTCTCTCTCCGGAAGTTTCAAGAAATTGACGCAGCTGTCAATCCTGACGCCAGTCCATTCATAGATCTCGTAAAGCGAAACGCCGCAATTCTCTATCTGGCCGATTTTACGCAAATCTCGTTGAATGTTCTTAGCTACATCAAAGATGGAGGCATCAACGGAAATCTCGATCCTTAGTGGCACGACATTGAAAGTGGGATGGGTGAGCTCGAGTAAGCCCTCAATATCCAAGGAACGATTGGCAAGGTAGACTCCGATCGTGACTGCCTCGGGAAATCTAGTGCCAATTCTGTCAGGCGATACAAGCTTTGCGCGAACGAATGCATAAGTCGCAAGGAACAGTGATTGGAAACTCAGACCACGCTCGTTGCTTTTTCCCTCCGCTTCAGCGACACTTCCAAGTAGCCTCGGCCGATAATGGCGGACTTTGCGTGATGCAAAGCTAGCAGGAAAGTGCTTCATTGGAATCTCTTTGTCAGAAGCGAGGTAATTGGTCCAGAATGCCCGAGCAGTCTGTATTGCTGCTAGACTTCTGGTCGAATTGATGAATACATTGAACGCTGAGTAGCTCGGAGTGTTGGCCCATTCTTCAGGACTTCGATCGTTCGACGCGTACGCGCGCCATAATTTCTCCAGTGTCGAAATTACGAGAGGCAAACTCATAGCATCATACCTACATACACCGTTTAGTCAGCGATGATCTCTCAGACTCGCCGGGCTTGTGGAAACGACGAGATTGGGAGGACTTCGATCTCTCGAAGAACTTGAGTAAATATCTGAGTACACGCTATAGAGGGAACTTACAGTGCATGGTGAATGCTGAGCTTGATATGAATTCCTGAGGAAGATCTTGTCGCGAAGAGCTTCACCGGAACATTGACCCCCGAGGGCGGGCGGTCTCTGACTTCTCTGCCTATTTTGTCAGGCTGTGCATTCGGCCACTGGTCCAAGGTCCAAATAACAGGACTAACAAACTTCATCACAACTTGAAACGTCTGCTTTGCCTTCACTGCGACAAACGTGGTACGCAATATCGGCAGTTGTCGGACAGTCTCAATCCACGCTTTTCCAAGACTCTCCGCCGTCAAGCCTAGATCAATGCTTTTGTAGAAGAAGTCGGAATAAAACATTCGTCTGCCCGAAGCGAGCCAAACCCCCAAGACATAGCCCTGGCCTGCAGTTACAGGTGTGATGTTCTCAACATTCTCGGCCATAATGCCCATGGTTTTCAGATTTCCTAGTGCTTCTTGATAATCCGACGCGTCAATAAGGTGACTATGGTCTGCAGGCTGTGGGTAATATTCTCCTGTTCCCGCAGGGACAATACTGCGGGTGGTACGCCCGGTCGTTGCGTCTGCGCGGTTGTTGGGTTGCTGCTTTTCAGGTCTAGCAGAAGCCATTTGGATTGCTGCCGCTGCCATCTTCTCGATGATCGGAGCTTTGAGCATCACACTCACGGGCAGAGAGATCGATTTCTTCCTTAACATGGAAGACACCTTGACCGAGCTTATGCTGTCCAGGCCTAGGTTGAACAAAGATGTCTTCCTCGAAATGTGCTCTTCCGGAAAACCGCTGACAGCCGCCAAAACCTCCCGAACCAGCCTCTCCAGGGGAGACCACTCGGTCATCGTTTCAGCGCTTCCTTCTTCAAGAGCTGGGGTAGATTCTAGAGTTGTGTATTTGGAATCCGCTAGCTGTACAGATGTACAAATTCCACAAATGTCGACTATGTTGGCGGCAACAGGCTTGACAACGGGTTCACTTGGATGGTTCATCACTCCATCGAGGATGCTATCGAGCTCAAAAAGTATTTGAGATACCTCGGCTTTGTTCAAGATGTTGTCCTGGCAGGCAGCACGCCAGACCAAATCGGTCCCAAGGAACTCCATCTCGACGTTGAGCGGATATTCGACCTCGGAGGAGGTACGAATGGAATGATATAGCTCAAGACCATGACGGTCGCTCTGTGGCCTCTTCTGATAAATGAAAAGAGCATCGAAGAGGGCGCCTTGCACGCCAGAGAGAGCTTTAGCTTTCCGCAATGGGAAAAACTGGTGCTCCGAGATTTGTATGCTGCGAATGTGGACAGACTTGAGCATATCGCTTCTGGTTCCCTCGAGCGTCGCGGGGAAGACAACGGTGTTCATGGTTGGAAACATCATCTCTCTGAAGTTTTCCACAGTTCTGCCAGAAAGTACTAGCCCAAAGCACACGTCGAGCTTCCTCAGATGAGTAGCCAAGACAGCGGAGTAGCAAGTCAAGCCAAGGGCTTGAATGGTGATACCCTGGGTTTTGCAGAAGTCCTGGACACGTTCGGCTGTGTAGGTGGATCGAATGTTATGTCTGATCACAGTACCCTCTCGTTCCATCTGTGCCTTTCGAACTTGTTGCTGCTCACATACTGGCTGTTCCATTACCATTTGCTCTCCTGTGTTATACGCTTGTCGATTCGCCCCCACAACTGGACCTTCCGCTGGCACCCCAGGTCCCTTAAGCATGCCCATACCATGTACTCCTATAGCGTGATTATTGGCATGGCGTGGGAATAGACTTGGTGATACTCCCCCCAGTGTCTCTTTCCAGAATCGATGGGAGTCGTCATCTTGATTGCCTAGGATGTAGCTCAAGGCTGGTTCATACGCAGGCCTCTCAACCGCATTGCCGCTATACCAGCACCGTATATCCTGGTGTAGCAGACTGATCGACCACCCATCGTAAATAGCATGTGCCATGCCAAGAACGAGGAGTCTTCTAGTTTTGGACTTGACAAATATTAACCTGAGCATCGAATGCTGTAGATCTCGTTGTACGGCCCGTAGCTTTTCGCTTGTAAGAATGTCGTCAAGCTGAGAATCGGAATCTACAACCAGCTCACGCCAATTGATAAAGTCCGCGTCATTGTCCTCCTTGCGGACCGCGTGAACGAGCTGTGCATACGTAGCAGGTGAAGTCGGGTCTTCAATTTCGACGAAGGAGGTCCTAAGAATGGGGTTGGCGTTTAACAGGCTTTTCCATGATCGTTTGAATCGCTGAAGATCAACTTCGGGCGCTACTTCGAGGACATCATAACTGTAGTATTGCTCGATGTTTGCCAACATGCCTTCCTGTAATGGCGTTACCGGTAGGAACTTCTCATACTCATGGATCTGGGCGCCTTGGCTCCTCAGGTTTTGCTCCAATATCTTCAAAGATTTGTTGAATTTCATCTGCGGCGGTTCCTTAGGCTCTTTCCTCGGTTTCTGAACACAAAATTCCGTCATAGCCTCTACAGTGGCGCACTGCATGATGGTGCTCACAGACAAAGCAATGCCAGCGGCTTTGAGGCGTGCAGACAGTCTGATCGCATCAATGCTGTCAAGGCCCAACTCGAAGATGGTTGAGTTAGCCCGAACCGCGTCAACATCGACGTTTGCCAACGCCGCAACTTTTTCCCGGATCGCCTTGGCCGCAGGTGTCCACGCAAAAGCCGTGGAGGAAGAAAGTGTGGTCTGTAGAGGGATCTCTCTCGCGTCGCGCCTCGGCGGAGTGGCAATGGGAGAAGGAAGTTGCTGGTCTGGATCCTCCACCATCTCATGCACAGCATTCTCAAAGCTTTTCAAAAGTTCGTGTACTTTTTCTGTATCTAGGTACTGTGGCTGTGCGGCTATCGTGACGGCGAAGGAGTTGTCCAGGTTCTGCTGAACTTCTACTGCGAGTGGAAAATCTAGCTCAGAGGTGGACTCTCGTGCTGTCCATAACTCCGACGAGGCATTTAGAGCCCTCGTCTCTTTCTGAAACACAAATAGTGAATCGAAAAGTGGTTGAGATGGGTCGTGCCCAATCCATTTTGATATATCGCGTAGGGCAGTGTGCTGATATGGTAGGCTGTCTATGTTAAAGTTGTGGCATGCTCGCACCAAATCTGAAGTAGAGAGCCCTGGACCAAATTCAATGAAGCAAGGCAAAGTATTGAACATAGGGCCGATGACGTTCTCGGCATCTTCGACATCGATGCTTCGCCCAGAAACAACGACACCCAGTGTGGGCACAATCTTGAAATGCTTGTGCAGGACCAGAAGCCAACAAGCATGAAACAAAGGCGGCATGGTGACTTTCAGCTTGAAGCGAAGGCGGTTAAAGGATCCTAACTGTGGTATCTTGATCGTTTTAAGGCTCGAACGTCTCTCTATATGCTCGACATGGCGGACAGGCAGGTCAAGTAGGACAAGATACTTCGAAGCCAGACTCTTCTGCCAGAAGGCTTTCACACCTTCCGCGACGCGCAGCGGCCCAAATGGTAGTATTTCGTGAAATTCTGGATTCACCATCACCAAGTCTTGTCCCCGATAAATTCGAGCGACTTTATCAAGAAGGAGAGGTAAGCTCACCCCGTCGAAGAGCGCATGGAGGATGTGAACGACCATAAACTTCCCATCCCGCCCTTCCCTCAGCATCACTCTCCATGGCATGAATTCGAGATTTTTAATGGAGTCGTACCAGGATTCCAGATCATGCTGGAACTCTTCACCAGCATACTCGTCCTCATGATTTAGGACCAAACATTTCTGAGCGTCTGAACCGCGCAAGACAACTTGTGCAAACCCATCTTGGGTAGCTATGAATTTGGTACGCAAGATATCAGTCTGCAACTGAACGCTGAGCCACGCATCTTGCAAGCGTTGTAAATCCATGTCGTCCGAAAGGTCATAGGTGAAGGTGGGAGCGTATAGAGGCTTGCTGCTTCGAAGTGTCTTTGAGATCATACCTTCCTGCAATGACGTGCAAGGTGCGATCTTTTCAATGCTCTCATCCTGAATACCCAGCGTCTGCGATATGTAATGCCGGTGCTTCTGTGCGAAATTGGCTATCCTGGCCGAAGCGTCTTTCTGCAGCTGGCCCCAAGACTGATTCGCTTCAGGCGGAGCTTGAAGAGCAATGGCAAGTCCTGCCACCGTCGAGTGTCTCATCACCAAAGATGGCCGAGCAGCGTCAAAGCCAGCTTCCTTCAGAGATCTGGAAAACCCAATGACGGATATGGAATCCATACCCAGCTCGAATAAGCTTGACGAAGGTCTGATGTCAGCTGCAGCTAGACCGAGTCTCGCAGATAGAAGACCAATGATCTTTCGGGTGGATGCCGGATCAACGTCGGAGGCGTATTCCCTAGCAGTTGAAAGCCGCTGCAAATCTTCAATAGGAGTGTTGGCAAATAGTGATTTCAAGTTGTTGAGCTCCACTTTATTGTTGGCTGACAGTGGCATCAGTGAGACCGGAACCAAATACGTAGGCACCATATATCCTGGCAATCTGTCTTCACATTTCTGCCGGATAGTGGCGACCTGCGCTCTGAATCTGTCGTCGTGCAATATGTGGAGATTTACAGCTTTTGTGCTTCGCTTGGACCAAGACAGGAACGACACTAGCTGATCGTTGGTTTGCTTTGGATGTCTCACCAGCGTTGTGGCGACATCTTGCAGCTCTGCGTCGGACTGAGTGAGCACGTGATTGATCTCTGCTAATTCTAGTCGCTGACCTCGAAGTTTGACCTGGTCGTCAGCTCGGCCAAGGAATTCAAAGCTTCCGTCGTGTAACAATCTAACAAGATCGCCTGTATGGTAAATCCTGATGGCGAACTCGGGTAGGTACTCGAATTTCGCCTTTGTGAGCTCGGGATGGTTGAGGTACCCCTTGCCAACGAGAGGTCCAGAGAGGCAAAGCTCGCCAATTGCGCCACGAAGGACTGGTTTGTTTGTCTGTAGGTCTAGGACAAATGTCCCAACATTGTCAAATTGCCGGCCAATGTTCGAGGGTTTCGCCAACCTCGTGACTTGCGGGTTTACGGTGCAGCCGATGGTCACTTCGCTAGGGCCGTAAAAGTTGTAGAGCACGCCAACATCACCCCAGCTATCAAGCACATCATGTCTCAGTTGTTCTCCACCGGTGATAAAGACACCTTGGCACAAAGATGGCACTTCCTCCGGCTTCAGGAGCCTAGCAAGGCTTGGCGTCAGATCCAGATGTGTGATCTGAAGCGCTCGGATCGCACCTGGTATATCCTCGAAAATAATATCTCGAGGAGCGGAGGTGACGCAGATGCCAACGCTCCAGCTCCAGAACTGTTCAAGGACACTGACGTCAAAGTGGTATGACGCGAATTGCAGCCAGCGTGAGTCGTCGTTCCAGTGTCCACCAAAAATACGCTCGAAGAAGAGCAATGCTTGGACTGCGTTGTCATGAGTTATCAGGCAGCCCTTGGGTTGGCCAGTGGTCCCTGACGTGTAAAGGCAATAACATGTGTCATCCGGCTTGAGCTCACGCGATAGCTGCGGACATTCAGAGGGCAAAGAGAAATTCTGCACATGCTCGTCGAGCGCCAGGATGGACAAGTTCTCTACGTGCCCGAAGTCTGCTAGTCTGTCTCTGTTACACAGCAAGGCCGTGCAAGCGGAGTCTTTGAGGATAAAATCTTTGCGAGCTTTCGGCGCATTAGGATCTATTGCAACGAAAGCGCATCCAGCCTTGAGGATACCGAGAATGGCGAACGAAGCCTCCGGACACTTGTCAAAGCAAACGCCAATCAAATCCCCAGGAGAAGCGCCTTGTTGAAGGAGGAGGTGAGCAATTTTGTTAGCTTCTTCGTCCAATGACTTATAAGTCCAGCAGCGTTTTGACACCTGCTGATCACTAATGCTTGTCGCAAATTCAAGAGCAACCCTCCCCGGCCGCATCCGTGCAGACTGCTCCACCATCTCGTGTAAGAACCGCGTTGACGTTGCGATACGGCTCTCCTTTGCTGGTGTTACGGAGAAGATGTTATGTCCTTGTCCCATTTGAGGATTGTTTTCGCCGTGGGCGGGGAAGATTGTTGAATACAGAAGGGTCTCGTACTGGAGCAGTAGTATTTTCGCCTGCTCAGGAGGCAGGATACTCCTTTGGAAAGTCAAGCGTAGCATAATCCGGTTCTGAGCTTCAGGCACGACCTCAAGAGACACGGCATGCTCTGTTTGAGCGTCGTCAGATACCACTTCCCACAAAGTTGTTTCATCGCTCGTTGAAGGGTAATGTTGGAGGACCACAACGGTGTCAAAGAGTCTCCTTTTCACGCCCAGCCACTTCTTTATTTCCGCGAGAGGCACGAACTGTCTTTGCATGAGAGCAGCATTCAACTTCGCAGCTTGTTCCATTAGAACTCCTACATCCTCTGTCACGTGCAGGGGCATTGGCAACGTGTTCATCGTGGGAAATGCCGCAAAATCCTTCCTCTTTTCTGAGGTGCGACCCGAAAGGACAACTCCAAACGTGACGTCGGGGCGGCCCGTATATGCAGCAAGCAGTCGAGCCCAGGCACATTGGATTGCAGTTTGCAGACTAATTCCGGCCTGCTTAGCTCCCCGTCGTAGGTCGTATTGTGACTTGGTACACGACTGGGCCTCGATGGAAACGCCATACAACTCGTTCTTATAGATTCTGAAATCTGGAAATGTTGTTGGCTCCAACGACTTGCCCAGGTTTGCAAAAAAGGACTTTGACTCTTGGCTCTGAACCACGCTTTGCGATAGTATGGAAGATAAGGTGGGACAAATGTCTTCTGGCGGTTGCAGCTCTTGCCCATTGTAGACAGTAGCCACATCGGCGAGAATGATGTCCAAGGATTGCGCATCATACAACGCATGAAGGATAGATATTTCCAAAAGGCAATCGTTACCTTGCTTGCTATACCATAAGCACCAGGGGGGCTGATGTAGTGATTCCAGGATTCTGCTGCCCTCAATATCTCTCCCAGGGAAGTCGTTGCCATTAACGGTCTCCTTCCAAGGCAGTTGATGAATGCCGGGTCGATAAATGATCATGGCAAAAGGGTGATCAGCGTTTTCGATCCCCACAAAGCCCGTCCTCAGCATCACATGCCTTAATGTTACATGTTCCCAGGCTTCTTTGACACGGTTGACATCGCCTATTCCTGTCAATTTTAGTGTCACGCTGTTGAAATACAAGCGCCCATCGGAGTGAATGAATTCCGTCAAGATGCCCGACTGAGTGGAGGTACATGGGAGGATTGCTTCAACGGCCGATGGCAGCATGCAGATTTGCTGACACACTTGTGAGCGATACATAGCATCGAAGGAAAGCAAGTCAAAGGACGGGATAGCCTTCTTCGGAGAGGCTAAGTGCGTAGAGCATAGCCCTGCGATCCTTTCCACGGTAGAAGCCTCTAAGATGTCGCCTCCTGTAACGCTGAAGCCCTCTCGTCGGAGCCTTGCTGCAATCTGGATAGCATCGATGCTGTCCAACCCTAACTGAAAAATCGAGGTACGCTTCTTAATTTGCGTGATATCTGTCCTAGATGCCTCAGACAATTTTTGACGTATTTTCGTCTCCATGCTCGAAAGTACCTCTTCAGCACTGTCGTCCGGACGACCGTGTTCCAAGAACAGTGGAGAAGTCCTACTGATTGAGGGATCGCATGGCATAAAGGGTAAATTGGTTTCCAAAACCGAGAAATCTCGAGATGGAGCTTGAGTATACTGAATATCGTGCCCCAGGAGAAGATCGAAATTTTCAAGTAGACGACGCGCTTCAGATGCTGGAAAGTGAGTACTTCGCACATGTAACGTGAGGCGCAATTGATCATTAATGGCGTCTGGAATGACCTCACAGATCAGAGGAAACTCCATATGACCAGTCTCTTCTGCAAGTGTCCATATGTTTGCATTCAACGCATGCGGCTGAGGCTGCAGGAGCAAGATTGTATCGAACAACGGCCGTTCTAGAGCACCGTGCCTCTTCTGTATTCGGCGAAGAGAGCTGGGCTGATAAGGTAAAATAGCTGTATTGATCCTCTGGAGTCTGCGACTGAGTTCGGCTATCGTTTCCAATTTCTTGAGCTCTGCACGTACAGGCAGAGTGTTGAAACATGGCCCAATGATCTGATCAGCGTTTTCCACTGGGATAGTTCTGCCACCGTAAACATTCCCGAAACAGACATCAAAGGTCCGCAGGTAAAAGGACATAAGCCGCGCCCAAGAAGTTTGCACAATGCTGAGGAGGGTGGTCGACATGTGCTTGAGCTCTGCCTCAAGGGTACTGAAAGGTAACCTAGAGACGAGATGTGTTGTGGAATGGGCTTGTCTCTTTTCTTGGATGGCCGGGGAAAAGATCTCAGTGACCAATTGGGATTTATGGCCACCAAGTTGGCTATGCCAGAAGCTGTCTACTGAGGGTGGGTCCAAGCTTAACATGTATTCGACATAGTGGCGGAAAGGCACTACGGGCGGAAGCTGTCCCCCTAAGTAGTGCGTCTCGACGTCTTTGAGAAGTAGATTCATTGCCTCGCCATCATATAGCGCATGGTGCATTCTGAGCGTCAGGGTAGAACTTCCTCCATTTGCACCTCGGATTGCTTTCAGAGTGTATGGAGGTACCATAAATCCTCCGCATAGCCAGTCTTCCGAGTCCTGCTCTGGCTGCGTATCATCCCAAAACCACGGCAAGGCGAACTTTTCCAGCACCACCTGAGCAAAGGGCGACACGGAGGACTCTGTCATTGCAAATCCCGTTCTCAGCAGCTGGTGTCGGGATAACATTTCTTTCCAGCTATTTTCCATCTCTACCAAGTCCCCGTTGATATGGAATACCAGCTTATTTTGATATGAATGACTCCGGCTAATGTCGCTGCTTGAAAGCATTACTTCTTGGAGAGGTGTAGAAGGGAGAATGTCGGTGACATCGTACCCCATGTTTGCAAATCCAGCCTTCACGTGCCGTTGCCATTGGTCGTGGAGAACTCTCTCCATCTTCGGCTGCGGTGGGGCTTCAACTAAAATCTGCTTAGAGGCAGCAGTTGACGACGACAGGTACCTTGCTAGACGTCTGACAGAAGCATGGCGAAGTATCTTCGATATGTCAACTTGGCCAAGGCCGACCTCCCTTAGTCTCTGCGAAAGTTTGATCGAGTTGATCGAATCCAATCCAAGCGCAAAAAATGATATATCGCGGGAAATGGCAGACGGAGCACAGCCAACTACTTCCGCCACTCCCTGAGCAATCAGCGCTTCATCTTGAGTAAGTAAACCATTGTTCTTCTCTTGCTCGTTGGCCCTGCTAAAATGCTGAAGTAGGGACAGGTCGAAAGCTTCAAATTGCTCGATGAGCTTCCTTCTATCAATTTTGCCTTGCCCCGTGAGTGGTATGCGATCAACCGGAATCAGTACGTCTGGGATCATGTATGCGGGCAATGTCAACTCTAGATTTGCAAAAAGAGCTCGAGTTTGGTTCTCGACCCGAACTGTATCGTCAGAGGCGGGAAGGTTCGGCCTCCAAAAGGACAATAGCCGAGCATCACGATTCGAAGAAGCATCAACAATGAGCGTGGCAGCATCCTTAACCAGGGAAGACCTGATCAAAGCTTGATTGATGTCTCCCAGCTCAATCCTTTGGCCTCTCAATTTCACTTGGTCATCACTTCGCCCCAGTATTACTAGAGACCCATCTGATAGTAATCTTCCAATGTCACCGGAGCGATACAACCTGCCGTAAGTAGCATGATTGAAGAAACTCTTCCTTGTCAACTCGTCATTGAACAGATAACCTCTTCCCACCTGATCGCCGCCAATCCATATCTCGCCAACTGCCCCTTTGGGCAAGATGCTGAACTTCTCGGCCTGACATATGAAAATCGAGGTGTTCGGCAGTGGTGGCCCTACATTGTTCGGAAAGTCACCCAAAGTCACCTCTGCTCGGACGTTGCAAATATTTGTGGTCTCGCTAGGTCCATAACCTTGGTAGAGACCTCGGCCTGTCCAGTTCCTGAAGACCTTCGAGTTCATCGGCTCCCCAGCAGTAACGAGAAACTTGACAGTTGGTACATTCTCAGCCTCGATCAGAGCGGCGACAGAGGGCGTCAAACTCAGGTGGCTGACATTCATGAGTCGTGTGAGATGTTCTATGTCACGAAAGAGAATGTCGTTGGCAGCCACACACAAGGACATACCCATATGCCATGTGAAGAAGATTTCAAAGACAGAGACGTCAAATGCCTGTGAGCACGCCTGCAGGAGCTTTGAGTCTGAACTAGCCGGATATAGCCTCGACAAGCAATCGATATTGCTCAAAATGTTGCTACGCGTGATGAGCACCCCTTTCGGGACACCGGTGCTGCCGGAGGTATAGACGACATAGGCGAGGCTGCTTCGCTGGCGATGACATGAAGGATCGATCACATGAATTACGTCCCGAGATCCTGATTCGAGTTCGGCTGTGGAACAAAACTCACAACACTCAGTGAAGCCGTGGGAGAGGTCCTCGCTAACCACAATCCGACAGCGAGAGTCCTCTAGGATTTGCCTGACTCGGTCTGCAGGAGTCCTTGGATCGATAGCAAGGTATGCAGCACCTGACCGGATAACACCAAGTATCACAATGTAGAGCTCGACCGACTTCTCCATCATGATACTGACCAAGTCGTCTGGTGAGATGCCCTTGGAGGTCAATTTATGGCTTATATGGCTACTTCGACGGTATAATTCGCCATAGCTGATGGTTGTCGTCTTCAGCCGCCCGCTCTTTGGATCAAATGTATCGACAAATTCTATTGCGGTCCTCGATGAGTCTTCCTTGGCGAGCGCATCTATCGTGGAAGTAAGAGTGAATTTGTGGTTGAACGCAAAGAAGTCTGCGTTCTGTATGGATATCTCCTCCTTGCCCATATGGCTGTAGCAATCTCCGACCAGCGTTTCTGGAAATCGTACAGACAGTGTCAGGATCGAGTTCAGCTGGTTCAGGAAGAGCATTGCGTGTTCAGCGGAAACTTTGGACGCATCGAATGAAATTTTCGCTTGCAGCTTGCCATCTCTGGGTTCGATTTCGAGCACTATAGCGTAATCAAGGTAATCGAAGGTGTCAACGATAGTCAGAACTCTTTCGGAGTTCTGTGAACCCTCTGGGCCCTCCTGCCATACAAGCAAAGAGTCAAAAAGCAAATCTTCTCCGGCAATACCTGAGATTGACTTGACATCCCGGAGTGGAAGGTCATCAAACCGAAGAAAGTTGTGATGTTGTTGATGAGCGTGGTTCATGACATCTCTAGCTGTCCGCAGTCTGGACAAATCCAAGCGCATTGGCAGTGTGCGTATACAAGGACCGATAATCTTTTCTATTCCTTGAATGGGTATCGTCCGACCAGAAGAGACAGCTCCAAAGATAACGTCGAGGCTCCCAACATAGGAGCTGAGCAAAATGGCAAACGCAGCCGAAAGAAAGCTTTGCCGGCTCACGTGGGACCTTCGGCAGATCGAAGTGAGATCATGTACCTCAAGCGTAAATGCTCGAGTCCGGACTTGCCTGCCACTTCCCAGCACCTGTTTCGTGAGTAGTTTCGGAAATGGGGCAAGTTTTGCGTCGCGCAAGTGATCCTGCCAGTAGGTGCGCGCCGCTTCCGAGGGGATTTCGAGTTGATTTTGCAGTTGGTACTTAAGCACATCGTCAAACTGTGGCCTCGGATGGATTCTCCCACCAGCAATAATTTGTTCTAGGTCTTGAAGCATCAACTCAAATGACCAGCCATCGTACAGTGCATGATGGACGTGGATAATACACGTCCGTTTCCCTTTCCTGTCTGCAGATTGTAATCTGAGAGGATGTAGCAGTGTCCTGTCAGACGCACCACCTTTGCTGGGGTGACCGTTGGTCTCTGCTGTGCTGTCTTGAACTTCGATATCTAAATGTTTCCAGATGATTCGGCAGAATGGGTATTGCTCAGCATCAGTCCTGATGAAACCTGAACGGAGAATTTTGTTGTGATGCGCCAGATGTTGGAATGCCTCGCCGAAAGCTGGTACCGACACAAAATCTGGAAGTTGTACTTCGACCCAATTAAAGTTGAGAGTACTATTTCTTGACGTTTCAACGAGCATCGCTAACTGTAGCGGACTGCATGGCCGGAATCCATCGACTTCATTCATGTCAAGGTCTGGAGCTACAGATTTAACGGCCGCTGCAAGTGCTTCCGAGTCCAAGGCGTATGGAACTTCGAGGCGAGGTCTGGATTGTAATGTTCGAGTAGGATCTGCAGCTTCTAGGCGCCTCGCGAGTCCAGAGACATTATCAGCTGCCAGAATATCACTAACAGACAGCCAGAGGCCGTGTTCTCGGAGGTGAGAAGCGACCTTGATTGCTTTTATAGAGTCAAGCCCAGACGACCACAAGTCATCCGTAGGGGAAAAAGTCCGTGACATCTCTGCCGCGATGCACTGAATGATACGAAACTCAAGTTCGCTCTGCGGTCCGTTGGAAGGCTTCTTCGTGGTTTGCATCTGCCTTCTGTAGTCCGACACCAGTTGCACCTTATCAATTTTGCCTGAGGCAAGTCTAGGTATATTGTCGAAGACCAGGACAATATCGCTTGGCCGCATGAAGCTCGGAAGCCATGATTTGCAGACAGACATGACCTGTTCTTGAGAAAGATGCTTCGAGGATGCAATGCAAAACGCAACCAGAACGTCGTCGATGATGCTAACTGTTGCCGATTGAACCCCCTCGGCTTTACAAACGACCTGCTCAATCTCTCCAAGCTCAACACGCTGCCCCCGGATCTTAACCTGTCCAGTAGATATTCTGCCAAGGCACTCCAGATCACCATTTGGCAAAAGTCTTGCACGATCTCCTGTGCGGTAGATGCGTCCGTAGTTCGGATGGTCCCTGAAGGCGACTTCGGTCTGCTCACGCCGGTTGAGATAGCCTGTTGCCAGCTGCCCTGCAATAGCTAATTCACCGACTTGACCAGTGGGTAGTACTTCAATGTTGGCATTGCTGGACTCTTCCGTCTCGCGAATGATCAAGCACGTCACCGTAGACAGCGGTCGGCCAATAATCCCAACCTTTGTTCCTGTGCTCACCGAGACAGCCACGGTACAATGGATCGAAGCTTCGGTCGGGCCGTACATAGGTAGTAATATGCCTTTACGGTCTATGGACCGAGCAAACTCTCTAATGACGGGTCGTGTCAGCATCTCACCAATCGTGAGCAGGAGTCTCAGACATGGTGCCACCTCCCTGCTTCGGAGCAAGCTTCCTGCAACGGTCGGCGTAAGCTCTGCAGCATCGACGGCCAAGTGTGTTAAGGTTCCGGAGAGATCACCCAGCATATGCTCACGATGACGAGTAACCAAGGTAGCGCCCCGAAATAGAGGGAAGAAGGTCTCGAATACCGAAACATCAAACGTAGGAGCAGCAAACTGTAGGAACCTGTCAAAGTTTGGGATGTGCTCGTCATGAGCGAGCAAAGCCTGAGTGACTGCTTTGTGAGGAATTGCAACGCCCTTCGGGAGACCAGTAGATCCGGATGTGTACATCACGTAGGCGAGGCTATCCGGCGATGCGGTCGCGGGCGGTCGCATGACGCCACTGTAGTCGTTGGCTAAGCTATCCTTGCTTTGCACTGCCTGAACCTCGATAATCCGAACATCTGGTCTAATTTGAGTGATCTTTGACGTGAGCCCGGGCAGGGTGAGAACAATTTTCGCATCGACATCTTTGAGTATGTACTTCATTCGTTCAGGTGGCATATCCACGCCAATAGGACAGAAAGCTGCACTTGCTTTCAGTACGGCGATCCATGCACAATACAGCTCTAGGCATTGTGGGATGAGGACCGGAATGATGATGGGCGGTGAAGAAGAGGATCCGTCATATTCTAGCTGACTGGCTATTATACGCGCCAGACTACCTGTCAACTGGTCGAGCCTGGCGTATGAAATTTGGCTTCGCTCTCCACTCGCATCCAGGAAATCAATTGCTGTAGAGGATTTCGCCCTATGCTCGGATATGAGTTCATGCAAAAAGGACGGTCCCTTGAGGTGCTTTCTTTTGGCATTTACAACAGATAGAGAAGGAGCTGTGCTCAGGTGCGGAATCCCTTCACATCCATGTCGAAGGGCTGAGCAAATCATCCGCAGAAGTTGCCGCTCAAGCTCTCCGAGGAAGCTTTCAGGGACGTTCCCAGAAGACCACAGCAATCCACAGCCTGTGGCACGATCATACTGAAAGCTAAGTGAAGTGCGGGTCGTGCTTCTTGCCTTCGGATCACCCGAGGAGGTCTCCTGTGGCCGTTCGTTACGACTGACATAGCCTTCCACATAGGGCAATATCAAACTTGAGGGAGACCCAGCGCCGTCCAGAATATCACGAGCCTGCACAGCACGCCGACTTTTGCATTGGATATCCACACAGACAAGCTGTGCATTCAACAAAAACACAGGAGAAGAGACTCTTGCAAATGCTTGTAGCAGGCTTGCCCAAGCTAGAATTAGCACCTCATCCGGCAGTGATGAGATACACCCTTGCCACTCTGTCTGTAGACTTGCTGCTGCTTCCCTCGACTGGTACGTGGTATTCAGATCTGGGAATTGTGTGTATTGGAAAGTCTCGGCTTGCTCCATATCGTATCGAAGGCGTATCCGTGCGACACGTAGCTCTCAGGGAGGTTCGTGGCTGGCCCCTTTGACCTTCCTATGCAACATGAAGATAACATGAAAGGGCACGGAGTTCATGTTTTGAGACCTCGAATCAGAACTAGTTGAAGACAATAGGTACATATCTAATGGATTGACGTGGGCCCAGGTCATCCCACGCTTATCTCAACTTTTTGGTCTTGCCAGCTTTGGAGGGTCTGACGTTTTGAAAATTTAGGCAAGTTTTGGTCACTCTGCTCCCCCCTATTGGCTTGTTTCTTAACTAGCTTTAGAGTTTATTAGCAGGAAGCCTCGGAAAAGAAAATCCAATGACACCATCATCGATCATGGCCTCACACCTATCCTGGTGACCACCATTGTGAAATGTCATCCTGGCAAGGACCTTTGCTCCGGTTCCTGGCGCAGAAGCTTGCCTGGGCCGGAAAACTATTCGCCACAACAAAGTAGTGACAGACCATGCTTCAAGAACGTGGATGAACCCACAGCTTCATATTCATTACTGTGGCCTTTGTATGACGCGATGACATCCTCTGTTTTGTCATCATGATGCTGAATGTCGCGCAAAGCGTTCAACTTAGTCTCTTCTTCCGTTTGCTGATTGCAATGCTCACATTTTCTCTTGCAGCAATATTAATCCTCTGATCTGACACAGGCCCTCAGAATTCCTCGCGCTATGCCTCTGGCCTATTTGATGGCACCATTCCTCGATGACAAGATTCCTGCTGTCTCCGGTCAGCCCAAACCCTCCTGCGCGAACGGCAACTCGAGGGAGCATGCTGTTTCTTCATGTGCTGAAGCAACTAGAGCGGGCCATATTTCTAACGACGAGGACTTTGATCTGATATGTGTCGGCTTTGGGCCTGCCTCTTTAGCAATCGCGATTGCATTGCATGATGCCAATGCTAACGACGAGAAGAATGGCCCAAGCTCCTACCTTCCGAGGGTATGCTTTTTGGAAAAACAACGCTCATTCAGATGGCACGCAGGCATGCTTGTTCCAGGTTCAAAGATGCAAATATCCTTCGTCAAGGATCTCGCCACGCTTCGCGACCCAACAAGCAAGTTCACCTTTCTGAATTACCTGAAGAACAAGAATCGTCTAGTCCAATTCGCCAATTTGGGAACATTTCTCCCTTCCAGGATGGAGTTCGAAGACTATTTGCGGTGGTGCGCGGAGCATTTCTCAGAAGATGTCAAGTACGGTCAGGAGGTTACAAAAATAAAGCCTGTGAGAAGCTTCCCCCAGAAGTCAAAAATCCATTCCTTCACAGTCGAATCTCGCGACCATATGACCGGAGAGAACGTGTCACGCAGAGCTCGCCATGTCGTTATTGCAGTGGGTGGCCGCCCTAACATATCGGCACCATTCCCTCAGCGTCATCCGCGAGTCATACACTCTTCCAGCTATTGCAACAGCATCCCCCGGCTGCTGACCTCAAACCAAGATCCATACAGTATAGCAATTGTGGGAAGTGGCCAAAGCGCAGCAGAGATCTTCAATGATTTGCAGATCAGATATCCGAATGCAAGGACAGCGCTGATCATCAAGGATACTGCACTCAGGCCCAGCGATGACTCGCCTTTCGTCAACGAAATTTTCCATCCTGAACGAGTTGACGAATTCTACCAACTCCCACAGATACAACGTGGAAAGACATTAGAATCGAATAGAAGCACCAACTACGGAGTCGTTCGCCTCGAGCTACTGGAGCAAATCTACCATAATCTATACCAGCAACGCATCCGAGAGCCAGACGAACAAGCTTGGCAGCATCGCATCCTAGCCTCACGGAGAGTGTTGAATGTCCAAGAGCTGCAGAACGAAGGATTAATGTTGACAATAGACACAATGGACCCTATGGACAAGGAGGACCCAGACTTTCTCAAAGTCGATGCCTTGATCGTAGCGACGGGTTACACTCGAGATGCGCATGAAGACCTGTTGAAGGATCTCCTACACCTGAACCCGAACCCGACTGGAGCATGGCAAGTGGGACGCAACTACAAGCTCGGCTTGAACAAAGATCTAGTCAATGAAGACGCTGGCATCTGGTTGCAGGGCTCGAATGAAAGCAGCCACGGCATTTCCGACACGCTGCTGTCAATCCTCGCCACACGAAGCGGAGAGATAGTCGAATCTATTTTCGGCCGCAAGCTCAAAGGCATTTGAGACTTGGGCCAAGGACCGATGGAAAGCTGGTGAGGGACCACACTATTACAACGAGCCATCAAAGAGATTTCAGAAGTATTGTCATCGAGACCAGATCTTGGCCTTCTTATATGCTTGACAGATAGCGACCTGTCATTGCAAGTGTCGGGCGACCTAAAAATTGAGGCTGCAGCGGACATTAGAGCACCACAGGTTCAGCACCAGCCGCCTAGGCTTTGCCGCTGCTCAGCAATGCGGATAGCAAATGCCACCTTCCTTTCCTGCTAGTGAACTCCTAAGTTCTCTTCTTTCCTCAAGACCCTCTTTCTCCTCTCCCATTCTCTTCCTATCCCCCACGTCTCGGCTCTTTCCTCAGACTTCCAAGTTCTCCACAACAGGCTCACTCCCGCTCCCCGCAATCACCCACACAGCCTCCTCGTTCCCATCATTCACCTCCTGATGCTCCGCATACGCCGGTATGAGCGCGAAATCGCCGGGAGCAAGATCTTGCCTCTTCTTCTCGCCCTCCAAGACGATTGTTCCATGGCCCGAGGCAGCGTAGACGATTGTGTCCTGGGCCCGTGGTGGTGGACGGCTGAGGCAGGTTTTGGGAGCGCCGTCATGAAGGAGGTACAGATGGATGAGGAGATGGATGTTATTGCGCCCTGTGAGAGAGGATAGAGAGGTTGGTAAGTGACGGTATCCTGACGGGGTGTATTGGGACGAGGTTTTGGTAGAGGGAGGCCAGACCTTGCGAATCATGCCATCTGTTTGGCCGCCAGACATCTTGAGGTTGACGGCTTTGGTCACGTGGACAGGGTTGGGCATCCTGACGGTTAGGGCTCTTTTCTTCTGCAGCAGTAATCGGTGCCACGATGCCAATGGGGTCACCTTGAATAGAATTGGCTACTTGCTACATGGTGGCTGTGAGAAATGCCTCGCAGTGTTGACTGTGGATGACGGTGGATGGCTTGGTATGATGGCATGACGCTTTGTTCTCGTGTACCTGACTGCTGACGTGCAGGGGCAGATGTTTTAGAGCTGCAGTACCTGCTTGTGCAGCTGTCCAGCGCCTGGGAAAGGGGAGATGCTAGAGGTCGTTCGCTGCTTGGCAAAGGTATCCTTTCTCGTGAAAAGGACAGCCAGGACTAGATTGACTTTTTGCAGATTCTGTGCATTCTCCTGAACAACCTGTGGGCAGCTACAACAAAGAGGGGCGTTTAGTGACGGCAATTTCGCGAACACTTCAATTAGTTTGGAAGGTATATCCCAGCGTTTGACGAGAGTTTGTTCTACGGTAGAGTCAAATTCCGATGTCGGCAGTCCAGGATGGCGATATGTAGCAGCACGAACTCATATATCGCGCATCCGATGATATCGGCAGATTCAACTATGCAACGTCGCCACGTTTTTCGAGCGAGGTGTCGTGTGAAACAACAGAATAGTCTGCAATTGGCTCGGTGACGTGTTCTATCCCAGTAAAGGGGGCTTACGGGCTCGGATGACTGCATGAGCCTTGAGGTAGTAGGAGCAGGTCAAAACGTCCCACAAGTAAGCTGCCCATCACAGCAGCCAAAGAAATGGTCGATTGTAAGTAGGCAAGATGCAAACACCATAAGCACTTGGATGGTGGCATTAGTAGGCGACGGTCTGTAGAAATTCGCCGTGAGTTATTGTAATGGCTGGGACGGTCAATCCGAAATCCGATGTAGATCAAGATCGCCGGGTGAAGGGACGTTTCAAGTAATGTGCAACATCGCAACTAGTTTGACCAGCCTAGCATCTCGGCTGCATTAATAGAATGTGTTTGCGGCTCCACTTCGGCGGACGTTTCAGATATTGTTGGGAGAGGCTACATCGGATTCAGTAGCAAGACCAAGCTTTCCCTGTTCTCTGCCTTTGGTACTGTTGCAATATGAATGGATTAACTTTAGTCGTTCGTCCACAGTCGAGATTTAAAGTACCGAGCAGATACGCTACTACAGCTGCATTCGAAACCTAAAACGAAATGACTGGAGGTTTTATCGCGCGCAGTCGAAGAACATTCGAGTAGTTAGACTAATGCGAAGCGACATCGACGACCTTGATCGGCCAGGACTCGTGGCAATCCGTGTAACATAAAGCCACACACCGTTTGAACAAAGATCTGAGTGGAGAGCCGTTGTAGAGGGAAAAGGCATGGTTAGCAGCTGCCATTCTTCCAGGGTTGTCTTCCACGTGTTTTTTTCTCGGCATTTCATTCTAGCCCTCTCCTCAGAACCAGCCAATGCTCTTCTCGGCACACTCGCTTCCCCGAAGTGCCCTCATTCTGTGACTTCAAGCAACCTCGCTTACAGACGTGTATGGGCACGGCGAAAGATGGAAAAGTCGAGATACACATGATCTCCCTTTTTTTCGGGCAATGACCTAATGCTGGGATACGAACGTGATAATGTAGGCCTTAAAAAGTGGGATCGGAAATGGGGGCGACTAGCGATTCGTCTGAAGATCCTTCCCTTGCCTTTTCCTTGCTCTACAAATGTGTCAGGATGTGACTAACTGGCTCCGCCGCATCGGGTGATGTTATAGCCTTGGTGTCGATCGATGCCAACTTGAACGCTAGATTTGACGTGCGTCACTGTCACAGCCATCCCATGGCAGGATAACCCACTCGGTCCATTGGTGGCCGGGACATGCACAAGCAGCTGCAGGGAATGACCTCAAGCATAGCTGCGACTAGTTGTAAGTGGCGTCGCAAAAGGTCATGAACGCGCAAATTATTGAGCCCTCAACTAAGAAAATGGTAAGGTTAATTGTTTTGGCGTTCATGCTTTTGGGGGGAGGGGGAGGGGGGGAGGGGGGGGGTGGTAGTAGAAAAGCAGAGGGTAGCTACTAGTGGCAGGGAAAGACTGGCATGGAGTGTGGAGTGTGAGTATGCCTAAGACACGTTCCCGCAGATCCTGCCGCACACCCTGGGCAGCCAACCTGCCAGTCTGCCGAGCCTGCATCTGCGCCACAACCAATTGATCCTCGATTCCCACTGCTCCTTCACTCAACCTGGCAGTCTTTGACCGCCTGCGCATGCGTTGACCTCCTCCTCGCCTCCGACATATCATTCTGTACGCAGTGGACCATCTCCATTCACAACGTCTTTGCAGGCGCAACCTATTTGATCCTTACTCGGCTGTGAGTACCCGATCCCCCATGGAATGGGAGTACTACTGATTCAACGACAGCGAATCTCGCCCACTTCCGCTGCTCGCAACCGTCGTTACAGATCTGGACCTACGGGCCCATATATCCCTTCCCCAAGTGACACAGAAACGCCCGTCTGGGGGGAAATATATTGGTGGTTTCAACATTCTGGCTAGGGGTGCTCGGTACTCAACTATTCTGGGCTCCTTCGATACGCATATCTACCCTACTACGCTCTAAGGCCCTGTTGACCCGAGCTGCCGGAGGCACTTAGGCTCCTATTGGGAACAAGCTAGATTTGAAATCCACGCAATTAACCGCGAGGCAACTTCTCCATCACCTCGAACCGTTATTCTAGCCACGACCCTCATACCTAGAGTGGGAGGAAGAGCCCTTACGAACAGGAAAATAGCCTCTCGTGGGGATACGCACACTCTACCCGTGTGTTTCTTGCGACACAGACCTCAGGCCCACATTGCGACTTTGAGGCCGTGCTAGAAGTAAGTGGTGGATCTCATAGACCAGAGCCTTGCCTGGCAAGGCACTCAAATCCGGATCATCGTTCCTCTCAGGTCGTGCTGCAAGAGTCTGCGGTACCTCTCCAAGTTGATCTAGGCTTGCTGAGCTTCGAATCGAGAAGCTTACATCGGCCGACGGCGAACCGTTACATGTATCAGAGCATATCATTTGTCACATAACCTGATCATACCCGTGCTGCATTCACTTTGTGCCCTCAGAAGCAGTGGTCGGTTTGCAGAGCAAGAGACTGTGACTTTCCTCTTCAGCAGCCATGGAAACCGCTGGCAATCGTCGCCCCTGGGAGGCAGAAAGCATGAACATACACGCTCAAGGATCGCAGACGCTTCCGTCGATATCAACGTTGACACAAGGTATCACGGGTCAACCGTCAGAAAGATCGCCCCTGAACTTGTCGATGAGTGCCGTCTCGCGCGACTCAGCCAACTGGTCAACGCCTCAAAGCTCGAGTGAGCCCCCTCCCCCCTCGAGATGCATCTTGAAGTATGCTGCTAATTTTGCCTTGTGCACCCAGTGCCAGGCTCTTCCACTTTTTCTCCTAACACTGGACCATACACCAATACATCGCCGAATCGCTACTCAGGGACACAACATTCATCAGATTTATCCGCTGGACCTCAGCCTTCTCCCGGCTTTGCCTCGAATATGCAAGGCCAGCAGTTACCATCCCTCAATCAAACCTTTGACCCTACAAATAGCCGTGGCAGTGGTGATTTCGAAGACTCTCGTCGGAGCAGCGTGGATAGTCGAGTACACCAAGGCATGGACCGTTTAGCGCTCAACCCAACTTCACCCTATACCAGTGCGAATGCATCGCAGACCTCACTCGTTTCTGGCCTGCAAAGAGAACGTGGCATTCAGGCGAACGGCTATAGAGGACCTCGGTACTCAGCCTCTGGGCCGATGTCGCCAGTTGGTCCTCGCAGTAGCAAATCCGGGTTCGCCCCAGGACGTGTTGCACCGCCCATCATGGAGAACCCCCGTTCCGACATTTACAATGCTCCCGCACCCACAGTGGGCCAGCCATACGCTTTCCCAGATCCAGATGTCCGGCCGGAGCGCCCAGGTTCGCAGTACTCACGGCGCGGCAGCTTTGCAGAGTCATTTACAAGTAGTCTCTTCACCACCGATTCTAGGTTACCACCCGGGCAGCAAGGTAACAAAGTCTACCGGATTGCTGAGGTGGAAAGCCGCTAACCTATGGGCAGAGCTACCCGACACCAATACTCACCATCACAAGTTGCAGAACAAGCAGATCCAAGGGGTTCTGGAGGAGGGCGATTCACCGAACGGCAACACACCGTACAGCAGAACTCCCGAATTACGTGTGACACACAAGCTAGCTGAGCGCAAACGCAGAAGCGAGATGAAGGGTTGCTTCGAGTCGCTACGGCAGCGGCTGCCGGCGAATCATCAAAGCAACAAGTCCAGCAAAGGGGAGACTTTACAAAGAGGTAATGCTTCATGGGCCCTTATTCGTTCTCAGCATGGGCGGTCATTGACAAACTTGCAGCAATTGAATATATCACATCCCTCGAAACGCAAAACACCAAATATCAGAGGGACCACGAGAGGCTGACTCAGCAAAATACCGAATTGGAGATGCGGATGAAGGAGATGGCTGCACAACTCCAAAGACTTCAGCAAGGAGGATCGGGATCATACGAGACGCCTCCACCGAACGGGATACCATCAATGTTCGGCAATCACGGAAACCAATACAGCAACGGGCAAGAGCCTCCACGGACCCTACCTCCTCTGATCAATGGCGCTGCGATGCAGGGAGTCCAATACGGCGATGAACGACGGTAATGGACAAGGAGGGATGGCTGGAATGCTAATGGTTGATATTTTTGAGGTGTTTGATTGTTAGGTTTCCAATTGGAGTTTGGGCTCGCCCTCGTGCGAGACGCATTTACGGAGGCACTCCATTTTTGGCAGGAGCACCGAGCAGAGAGATTGCGATGTGCAATATCGACTTTTATGGAAGAACTTTTTCCGGCTATAGTAGAAGTGGTGGCGGAG